>Ga0102815_10000109_pt1 | contig 58030 bp, 49 predicted proteins | sample ColrivemetaGS759_FD_79113 | JGI IMG/M metagenome (GOLD analysis project Ga0102815, IMG submission 79113) | Estuarine microbial communities from the Columbia River estuary - Ebb tide ETM metaG S.759 | ecosystem: Environmental > Aquatic > Marine > Intertidal zone > Estuary | place: USA: Columbia... | reverse complement strand
TCAATCAATGATTACAGACTGTTCTCACTTGTTGGTTTTTGCCGCTTGGGATACTTATACTGCTGAAAGAATTAATAAAATGTTCGACTTAACAAATGAGATTCGTGGGTTTAAAAACGAAGGTTGGGAGAATTATCGTAAGATGTTATTAGGTTCATATCCTCAAAAAGATGCTGAAGAAAACTTTAATCATGCTGCAAGACAAGCTTATATTGCATTTTCAGCTGCTATTATAGCTGCCGCCTATGAAGGTGTTGATGCAACCCCAATTGAAGGTTTTGATCCAGCTGCACTTGATGAGATTTTAGAGTTAAGAGCAAAAGGATTAAGGAGTTGTGTAATATTACCTATTGGTTACAGAGACGCTGATAAAGATTGGTTGGTAAATCTTAAAAAAGTAAGAAAATCTACCAAAGATTTAGTGACAGTAATTGAATAAATTTTAAAAATGACAACAAAAACAACTAATTATACAGCTATAGCTTCTGCAAAAGGTGGTAGAAGTGGGCATGTAAAAACAAATGATGGAGTATTGGATTTAAAAGTATCGGTACCTGTAGAATTTGGTGGACAAGAAAATGGATATACAAATCCTGAGCAATTATTTGCAGCAGGTTGGGCAGCTTGTTTTGATAATGCCATTATAATGGTTGCTAAAGCCAAAAAAATTGAAGTAGTATCTACTACAACTGTTGAAGTTACTTTAGGAGCTCAAGAAGATGGAAGCATTGGTCTTTCAACAGTTATAAAAGTAAAGATTGACAATTTAACTGTTGAAGAATCAAAAAAAATTATTACAGCTGCACATAGAGTATGTCCATATTCTAAAGCAACAAAAGGAAATATAAATGTTGAAATTATTCAACTTTAAATTAAAAAAAAAATGAACAAAACAATTTTATTAGAAAAAAGACCGGTTGGGAAACCTCAATTATCCGATTTTAAATTTGTTTCAAATGAAGTAGAAAGTATAACAACGGGAGAAATATTATTAAAAACAACGTATGTCTCTGTTGACCCTTATTTAAGAGGAAGAATGAATGACGCCAAATCATACACTCCACCATTTGAGCTTCATAAACCAATTACATCGGGTATTGTTGCTGAAGTTGTAGACTCTAAAAATACTGCATTTAAAAAAGGTGATTTTGTCTCAGGAATGTTAGAATGGAAAGAATTTCAAAAATCTAATGGAGAAGGATTGTTAAAAGTAGACGCTTCGAAAGCTCCTCTATCAACATATTTGGGTGCTTTAGGAATGACAGGGTTAACGGCATATTTAGGCTTAACAGAAATAGGAAAACCTAAAAAAGGTGAAACAATTGTTGTTTCTGGAGCTGCTGGTGCAGTAGGTACTATAGTTGGCCAAATTGCTAAATTATTTGGATGCAGAGTTATTGGTATTGCAGGAACCGAAGAAAAAGTAACTATGTTAAAATCGTCTCTAGGTTTTGATGAAGCCATTAATTACAACACAACCAAAGATATGATAGCGGCCATTAAAGAAGCTGCTCCAAATGGTGTAGATATTTATTTTGATAATGTTGGAGGTCCAATTTCTGATGCTGTTTTATTCAATATAAACCAATTTGCACGCATTATTATTTGTGGAGCCATATCAGTTTATAACAATACCGAATTACCAAAAAGCATTAGCGTTCAACCTTTTTTAGTTAGAAACAGTGCTTTAATGCAAGGTTTTATTGTTTTTAATTATGCTGAAAAATACCCTGAAGCGATTAAACAATTATCGCATTGGTTGTCAGATGGAAAGTTAACATATACAGAAACTATTGTTGAGGGGTTTGACACAATTCCTCAAGCATTTATAGACCTCTTTGAAGGTAAAAACAGCGGTAAAATGCTGATTAAAATTTAAATAACATATAAAAATTCAATATTATGAATAATTTTCAATTTAAAAATCCAACAAAAATTTTATTTGGCAAAAATCAAATAGAAACTATTACAAATGAAATTCCTAAAAATGCTAAAGTATTAATGTTATACGGTGGTGGGAGTATTAAAAAAAATGGAGTGTATGAGCAAGTTTCAAAAGCCCTTTCAACTTTTGAAGTTATTGAATTTGGAGGAATTCCTGCAAATCCAGAATATGCTGTTTTAATGGAAGCTTTAGATATTATTAAAGCTGAAAAAATTACTTTTTTATTAGCTGTTGGTGGAGGTTCAGTAATTGATGGAACCAAATTTTTATCCGCAGCAGCGTTATATGAAGGTGAAGAACCTTGGGATATTTTGGTTAAAAACATTAGAACTCTTGAAGGAATGCCTTTTGGAACAGTCCTTACTTTACCTGCAACAGGGTCAGAAATGAATTCTGGAGCAGTAATTACAAGAGCTGAAACAAAAGAAAAATTTGCAATGGGTGGCCCTGGATTATTTCCAGTATTTTCAATATTAGATCCAGAAGTTGTGAAGTCAATTCCACAACGTCAAATTGCAAATGGATTAGCAGATGCTTTCACACACGTTTTAGAGCAATACATGACATATTCAGTAGATGCAAAATTACAAGATCGTTTTGCAGAAAGTATTTTGCAAACATTGATTGAAGTTGCTCCAGCAATTCTAAAAGATACATCTGACTACAAAGCTGCCTCAAACTATATGTGGAGTTGTACAATGGCATTAAATGGATTAATTCAGCAAGGTGTACCTTCTGATTGGGCAATTCATATGATGGGACACGAATTGACCGCATTATTTGGAATTGATCATGCAAGAACATTGGCTATTATTACTGAAAGTCATTACAAAATGAACTTAGAAGATAAAAAGGGAAAACTAGCGCAATACGCTGAACGCGTTTGGAATGTAACTGAAGGAACTTTGGAAGAAAAAGCATTGGCTGGAATTAAAAAAACAACTGAATTTTTCCATTCTTTAGGAATAGATACAAAACTTTCTGACTACACCAAAGATTACAAAGGAACTGCTGAAATAATTTCAAAACGCTTTGAAGAAAGAGGCTGGAAAGGCATTGGTGAAAAAGGAAAAGTAACGCCTGCGCTTGTTGAAAAAATAGTAGAAATGAGTTATTAAAAAACAATGAAAAAATTAAAATATTTATTGGTAGTTTTTACCATAATTACAGCTGCAGGTTGTAAAAATGAAAAACAAACGCCAATATCAGCAGCTAATGAGGCTGAAACGATTACTAAAACAGAAAAAATTATGAACGTATTATTTGTATTAACAAGTCACGAAGATTTAGGAAAAACTGGTGAAAAAACTGGTTTTTGGATTGAAGAATTTGCAAGTCCTTATTATTTTTTAGCTGATAAAGGTGTAAAAATTACAATTGCTTCTCCAAAAGGAGGACAACCTCCAATTGACCCAAAAAGTGAATTAGCTGATTTTTCAACACCAGCAACTGAAAGATATAATAATGATGCTGCTACAAAAGCACTTATTAAAAGTACTGTAAAATTAGAAACCGTAAACCCGGCAGATTATGATGCTGTTTTTTATCCAGGTGGTCACGGTCCGTTATGGGATTTAGCTGAAGATAAAACATCAATTTCATTAATAGAAAATTTTTATAATACTAACAAGCCAGTAGCTTTTGTATGTCATGCACCAGCAGCATTAAAACATCCTAAAAAAGCAGATGGTTCTCCATTGGTAAAAGGTAAAAAAGTAACTGGTTTTAGCAATACAGAAGAAGAAGCTGTACAATTAACAAACGTTGTTCCTTTTTTAGTTGAAAATATGTTAACAGAAAACGGCGGAACTTATTCTAAAGGAGCCGATTGGGGTCCTTATGCTGTAGAGGATGGTTTATTAATCACTGGCCAAAATCCAGCTTCGTCTGAATTGGTAGCTGAAATGTTATTGAAAAAATTAGAGAAATAATACTATAACTCTATTTTTAAAAAGCTCATTAATTTTCATTAATGAGCTTTTTTTATACAATTTATTATTACTCTAAACCAATTTTAAAACGGTTCTTCCTTTTAATTTACCTGTTAACATTAAGTTTAATTTCCCACTTAATTCATCTAAAGAAATTGTATTAGCGTTCGATTCTAAATTATCCAATTTCCACTCATCCGCTAATTTATTCCAAACTTGTTCTCTGTAGTTCATTGGGTAATTTTGAGAATCTATTCCAATTAAAGAAACCCCTCTTAAAATAAATGGAAAAACTGTTAATTCTAACTTTATTGAGGCTGCATTTCCACAACAAGTAACTACACCCAACGGATTTACAGATTTAATTATATTCTCTAAAATAACACCTCCAACAGTATCAATAGCACCGGCAAATAATGGTTTTAGCATTGGGCGATTTTGCAGTTCTTCAAAATCTTTACGTAAAATAACCTCTGTAGCTCCTAAATCTAATAAATATTGTTTTTCATCCTCTTTTCCAGTAATTGCAACTACTTTATAACCTAATTTATTTAAAATCATAACACTTACGGATCCTACTCCACCTGTAGCTCCAGAAACAACAATGGTTCCATCTGTAGGTTTTATTGTTTCAGTTAATCTTAAAACTGACATACCAGCCGTTAAACCAGCTGTTCCAATAATCATAGCTTCTTTTGTAGAAAGACCTTTTGGCAATTTAACAACCCAATTTTCAGGAACTTTTACATACTCTGCAAAACCTCCATTGGTGTTCATACCTAAATCATAACTTGTAACAATTACCTTTTCATTAATGTTAAATTTAGAAGATTTGGACGAAATAACGGTTCCAACAGCATCAATTCCTGGTGTATGCGGAAAATTTCTAGTAACACCTTTATTTCCAATAGCCGATAAAGCATCTTTGTAGTTTAATGAACTATAATGTACTTTAATTAAAATTTCTTCTTCTTCTAATGCTTCAAAAGGCATTTCTTTTATTCCTGAAATAAATTTTTCGCTTTCTTCTTCAACTCTAAAAGCTTTAAAAGTAGTTTTAGTATTTACCATAATCTCCGTCTTTTTATTAAATTTGTGTCAAATTTCGACCAATATATTGTAGTACACAAGGGCTTACAATTGATGCGCTAACGAACATTTTGTGCTGTTTTGTGTATATTTATGGTCTAACAAGCAAAATAAAAATGAAAAAAAGTTATTGTCCTATTGACACTTTTATAAATGTGGTTAAAGGAAAGCGAAAAAGCACCATTATATTACACCTTTCACAAGGAAATAAAAGGTATAATGAATTGGTTAAACTTATCCCTGATATTAGTGAACGAATGATGACTAAACAGTTAAAAGAATTAGAAGCTGATAACATAATAAATAGAGAAGTTTTTGCAGAAGTACCGCCTAAAGTTGAATATAGCTTAACGCATTTAGGCAAAGAAATTCATCCGTTTTTAAAAGGAATGTATAGAGGTGGTGTTATTTTTGAAAAAATGATTGATACCGAAGAAAATTTATTTATTTAGAACTTTTTCCACCAACAACCACTACAAATTCTCCTTTTGGATCTTTTTTAGTGAAATGAACCAATACTTCCGCAACAGTTCCTCTTATGGTTTCTTCGTATAATTTTGTTAATTCTCTTGAAACAGAAATTGGACGATCTTCACCAAAATATTCAACAAAATTAGTTAAGGTTTTCACCAATTTATGTGGAGATTCATAAAAAATCATTGTTCTTGTTTCTTCAGCTAAAAAATTCAAGCGTGTTTGACGCCCTTTTTTCACTGGTAAAAACCCTTCAAAAACAAACTTGTCGTTTGGCAATCCGCTATTTACCAATGCAGGCACAAACGCAGTTGCTCCAGGTAAACATTCAATTTCAATACCGTTTTCTAAACAAGCACGCGTTAATAAAAACCCAGGATCGGAAATTGCAGGTGTTCCTGCGTCGGAAATTAACGCCACCGAATCTCCATTTTTAATGCGTTGCACAATATTAGTCACCGTTTTATGCTCGTTGTGCATATGGTGGCTGTGCATGTGTGTGGAAATTTCAAAATGTTTCAATAATTTCCCACTAGTACGAGTATCTTCAGCTAAAATTAAATCTACTTCTTTTAAAACTCTAACTGCTCTAAAAGTCATATCTTCTAAATTTCCAATAGGTGTTGGCACTAAATATAGTTTTGATTCCAAAATTTTTTATTTTATTACTTTTTAAGATGTTTTTAACCTTAATCTTTATACATTTTGTCAATAAGCTCTTTATATTTTTGCTGAATTACTTTTCGTTTCAGCTTTAAAGTTGCAGTAATTTCACCTGCTTCAATGCTAAACTCTTTTGGCAAAAGCGTCACTTTTTTAATTTTTTCGAAAACAGAAAATTCTTTTTGCAATTCTTCAAAACGCTTTTCAAACATGTCTTTAATTTGGTTATTATTTATTAACTCCTCAACATCTTTAAAAGTAATTTTATGTTCTAATGCGTATTTTTTTAAATTTTCAAAACTTGGCACTGCCAAAGCTGTAACATATTTTTGTTGATCTCCAATCACCGCAATTTGCTCAATAAAGGCATCATTAATTAATGCCATTTCTAATTTTTGAGGCGCAATGTATTTCCCTCCTGAAGTTTTCATTAAGTCTTTAATTCTATCGGTAATTATCAAATTCCCATGCTCATCAATTTTTCCTGCATCACCAGTACAAAACCAACCGTCTTTAAAAACCTCAGCAGTTTCAATTGGTTTTTTATAATAACCTTTCATAACTCCTGGTCCTTTCACTAAAATTTCATCATTTTCACCAATAATAATTTCGGTTCCATGAATTGCTTTTCCTGCAGAATTAAATTCGAAATGTTTATAACCAAATAAAGAAACGGTTGCTGTTGTTTCAGTAAGTCCATAACCGCATTTAATGTTTAAGCCAAATGAATGAAAAAACGAAACCATATCTGCAGATAATGGCGCTCCACCGCAAGGCATAAATTTAATTCGCCCACCAAAAACCTCTCTTAATTTACTCAACACCAACTTATCAGCTATTTTATGCTTAAATTTTAATGCTAGTGGAACTTTTTTATCAATCCTTTTATGTTTGTTGTAATATGCATTTCCAATACCTAAAGCCCAACTTGCTAATTTCATTTTAGTTGGTGAAGCCTCTTTTCTTTTGTCTTGAATTGCTGCAAAAATTTTCTCAAAAATACGTGGCACAGTACACATTACTGTTGGTTTAACTTCTTTTAAAACCTCAGCAATTAATTTTGGGTTTTGATTGAAATAAACTTTAATTCCTCTGTGTAAACAGAAGAAAACCCAACTTCTTTCGTAAATATGACTTAGTGGTAAAAAGCTTAATGAACTGTCATTTTCTGAAACTTCCAACTCATAATCGTGAGCTTTTAAGGATTCCATAAAGTTAGTATGATCAAGCATAACTCCTTTAGGTTCTCCTGTAGTTCCTGAAGTGTAAATAATACTTGCTAAATCTGTTTCAGCAGCTTCATAATACCTCTTTTGAAGTTCGTTTTCAATAATTTCATTAGTTTCTAAAGCAATAAAATCATTTAAATGAATAGAATTTTTGTTGTTTTGAAGGTTTACATCTTTAGATAATGCAACAATTAACTTTAAATAATTATTGCTTTCTAAAATTTCTAAAGCCTTATCATATTCTTGCTGACAACCAACAAAAATTACACTTATTTCTGAATCATTAATAATATATTCAACCTCATTTTTAGAGTTTGTTGCATAAATAGGGACCGTCACAGCCCTTATACTCATGATAGCAATATCTGCAATAATCCATTCTGGAGAATTTTCAGAAAAAATCCCCAAATTTTGCTGCTCCTTTATTCCAAAATTTAAAAGAGCCTTAGATAAATTTTGAGTGGTTTTGCCAAAATCAATCCATGAGATTCCAACCCAGGTTTTTAGTAATTCATCCTTATAATATATTGCATTTTCATACTGATACTGTTGTACCTTATCTCTAATTTCTATACCAATATGTTTATTACTCATAGGAGGTTTGTTTTATTCTTGTGCTGCAAAGCTACAAAGATTTTTTTATGCTAATGCTTTAATAAATACATAACACATAAAATTGTGTAATACCTAAATTTTTAAGCTAAAACGTTGGAGTTTAAAAAAATAGTAATATCTGTTTAAACTATCTACTAAATAACTAAATTTGCACTGTAATATTTAAAAAAACTATAATGTATAGAACACATTCTAACGGAGAATTAAGAATTGAAAATGTTGGTCAGGAAGTTACTTTGGCCGGATGGGTACAAAAAACACGTGATAAAGGATTTATGATTTGGGTTGATTTACGTGACCGTTATGGTATTACACAATTAATTTTTGATGCTGACCGTACTTCAAAAGAAATGGTGGAAAGTGCAAAAATGTTGGGGCGTGAGTTTGTAATTCAAGTTAAAGGAGAAGTTATAGAACGTGTTTCAAAAAATAATAACATACCAACTGGCGAGATTGAAATTTTGGTAAAAGAGCTTATCGTTTTAAACAAATCTTTAGTCCCTCCATTCACTATTGAAGATGAAACTGATGGTGGTGATGAATTAAGAATGAAATATCGTTACTTAGATATTAGAAGAAACCCAGTAAAAAACAACTTAATTTTTAGAAGTAAAGTTGCAATTGAAACTCGTAAATATTTATCAGATCAAGGTTTTATTGAGGTTGAAACACCTGTTTTAATTAAATCTACTCCTGAAGGAGCTCGTGATTTTGTGGTGCCAAGCAGAATGAATGAAGGGCAGTTTTATGCCTTACCGCAATCTCCGCAAACATTTAAACAATTGTTAATGGTTGGTGGTTTAGACAAATATTTTCAAATTGTAAAATGCTTTAGAGATGAAGATTTACGTGCCGATAGACAACCAGAATTTACACAAATAGACTGCGAAATGGCATTTGTGGAGCAAGAAGATATTTTAAACACATTTGAAGGTTTAACACGTTATTTACTAAAAGAAATTAACGGCGTTGAAATTGACAAATTTCCAAGAATAACGTATGATTATGCCATGAAAACTTATGGGAATGACAAACCAGACATTAGATTTGGAATGGAATTTGGCGAATTAAATGATGTTGCTCAGCACAAAGATTTTGGCGTTTTTAACAATGCTGAATTGGTTGTTGGTATTGCAGTTCCTGGAGGAAATGCTTATACAAGAAAAGAAATTGACAATTTAATTGAGTGGATAAAAAGACCACAAGTTGGAGCTTTAGGAATGGTTTATGTACGTTGTAATGAAGGTGGAACATATAAATCGTCTGTAGATAAATTTTATACAGAAGAAGATTTAGCTAAATGGGCTGAAAAAACAGAGGCAAAAGCTGGTGATTTAATTTGTATTTTATCAGGTAATACAGATAAAGTAAGAACTCAGTTAAGCATTTTGCGTATGGAGTTAGCAACACGTTTAGGATTGCGTAAACCAAACGAATTTGCTCCTCTTTGGGTATTAGATTTTCCATTATTAGAATGGGATGAAGAGTCTAACCGTTTTCATGCCATGCATCACCCTTTTACTTCACCAAAACCTGAGGACATGCATTTATTAGATACAGACCCTAAAAAGGTACGTGCCAATGCGTATGATATGGTATTAAATGGAAACGAGATTGGAGGAGGATCAATTCGTATTCACGATAAAAAAACACAAGCGTTAATGTTTGATCATTTAGGTTTTACTCCTGAACAAGCAAAAGAGCAATTTGGCTTTTTAATGAATGCTTTTGAATATGGTGCGCCTCCACACGGTGGTTTAGCTTTCGGTTTAGACAGATTAGTGGCTATTTTAGGTGGACAAGAAACCATTCGAGATTTTATTGCTTTCCCAAAAAACAATAGCGGACGTGATGTAATGATTGATGCTCCATCAAAAATTGATGAAGCTCAATTAAATGAATTAAAATTAAAATTAGATTTATAACACATAAACCTCAATAATTATATTGAGGTTTTTTTATCACTTAATTTAAATTTAAAAGTGAAAACAAAAGTTCATAAAAAATTAAATGAATTAGCTTCTACGGCTATTTGCGGCAATGATATTAGTTCTTCAGTTTTATATGTATCTGCATTAGCAATTGCCTTTGCTGGCCAATATGCTTGGATAACTTTATTAATTGTTTCTTTAGTATTATTTTTATTTCGAAAAATTTACGGTGAAGTTGTTGGTGCCTTACCTTTAAATGGAGGAGCATACAATGCATTGTTAAATACAACAAGTAAAGGAATGGCTTCTTTTGCTGCAACATTAACCTTGCTATCTTATATGGCAACTGCAGTAATTTCGGCCAATGAAGCTATTCATTACTTACATCATTTAATTCCTTCAATGCCAATTATCATTTCAACTATTGGATTGTTATTATTTTTTGCTGTTTTAACCATTGGTGGGATTACAGAATCTTCAAAAGTTGCCATTGGCATTTTTCTATTTCATTTAACATCATTAGCAATTTTAAGCGCATTCATTATTTACTTTTTAACTACTAATGGGGTTCAAATTTTTTTTCAAAACTGGCATTTTCCTGTAAAAGGGGGAAGTGTTGTTAATGCTATATTTTTAGGTTTTGCCGCATCAATGTTAGGGGTTTCTGGATTTGAAAGTTCTGCAAATTTTGTTGAAGAACAAAAAGCGGGTGTTTTTCCAAAAACATTAAGAAATATGTGGGTAATTGTAAGTGTTATCAACCCTTTAATGGCTGTTTTTGCCTTAGCTTTATTTACTATTCCACTTTTACAAAGTAATGAATTTCAAAATACTTTACTAATAGAAATGGGGAATTATGTTGGTGGAAAGTGGGTTGCTATTTTAATAGCTGTAGATGCCTTTTTAGTATTGAGCGGAGCTGTTTTAACAAGTTTTGTTGGAGTAACTGGTTTGCTAGAACGAATGACTTTAGACAGAATTATGCCACAATTTTTCTTAAAAAAGAGTAAAACGGGTAGCTCATACAGAATTATAATTATGTTCTTTTTACTATCAGTTTCGGTTTTATTGATAACAAATGGTGATGTAAAATTATTAGCTGGTGTATACACTATTTCATTTTTATCTGTAATGGCGTTATTTGGTATTGGAAATATTTTACTAAAAGTTAAAAGAAAATCTTTACCTAGGCCTGAAATTGCATCATGGTTTTCAATTTTTATTGCAATTGGGGCTGTATTAATTGCTTTAATTGGAAATGTTTCCATGGAAACTTCTGGTGATTCCCCAAGTAATATTGTTGTGTTTTTAGACTATTTTATTCCTTCTATAATTTTTATAATTATAATGTTAAATAGAACATTGTTGTTAAAGTTTTTATTAAATGCAATTCACACAGTTTTTGATCCCGTTAGAAAATTAGTGTTTAAAATTGACAAAAACATTTTAGCTACAATTAATCATATCAACTCTCAAGAATTTGTGTTTTTTACTAAAGGAGACAACATTGCAACACTAAATAAAGTAATGCTATATATTATTAAAAATGAACACACAAAGAGAATAAAAATAGTGTTAGCATTAGAAAAAGATCAAGTAGTTCCTCCAAATTTACCTAATGAAATAGAATTTTTAGGTAAAGAATATCCTGAAATAAATATTGAGTTTTCAGTTGTTGAGGGTAAATTTAGCCCAAATCTTATTAAGGAACTTTCTCTAAAATGGGACATTCCTGTTAACTTTATGTTTATTGGATCACCAAGCGATAAATTTCCTTACAAAATTGAAGAACTTGGTGGAGTTCGATTAATTATTTAAATATTATTTATAAAACAGTTTAATTTGTTAGACCAACTTAAAAAGTACTTTACACTAAAGTTATTATATAAAATAGCTTTCTTTTTAACACTTTTTGGAATATTTATTTTAATTTTTGATTTTGGCTTTAATCAACCTGCTAATCTACAAATTAAGATGAACGCCTTATATTTTCTTATTTTAAGTATAGGAATAATTACTACTATTTTAAGATATATAACGCAACGAAAAGATAAAGAAACTAAAGTATGGCTTTTTGATTTTTTAAGTATTTTTATAACATTAGTAGTGATATATATTCACTTCTTTTCTCAGGAAGCCAATAAACATTTAACCTTTCTATATAACGATAATTGGATTAAAATAACTATTATTCTAACCTTTATTAGAGAATTTTCAGAACAAAATATCAATTACAAACGCACATTATTAAACCCTGCACAATTATTTATTATAAGTTTTTTATCCATTATATTTTTAGGTTCACTTTTATTAATGTTGCCAAATGCAACTTATACAGGTATTTCATTTATAAACGCATTATTTACATCAACAAGTGCTGTTTGTGTAACGGGTCTTATTGTGGTTGATACTAGTAACTACTTCACACAATTTGGACAAACAATTATTCTAATTTTAATACAAGCAGGTGGAATTGGAATCTTAACTTTTGCAAGTTATTTTAGTTACTTTTTTAAAGGAGTTTCTTCTTATGAAAACCAATTGGTTTTAAGTGATATGACAAATTCAGATAAGATTGGAGAAGTTTTCACAACCTTAAAAAGAATTATTGTTATTACTTTCACAATTGAAATAATAGGCGCTGTTTTAATTTTCTTAAGTTTAAAAAACACATTATTTAATGGCTTTTTTAATGGAATGTTTTTTGCTATATTTCATTCAGTCTCCGCATTTTGTAATGCTGGTTTTTCAACCCTTCAAAATGGTTTATATGAAACAGGCTTTAAATTCAATTATGTATTACAACTTATTTTAATTATACTTCTTATACTAGGAGGTTTAGGCTTCCCAATTTTAGTAAATATTATGAAATATTCTAAATACTATTTAACTAGAAAAATATTAGGTGTAAAAAGTTGGAAAAAACAGTATAAACCTTGGGTTTTAAGTTTAAATAGCAGAATTACATTAATAACCACTTTCTCATTACTAGCTATAGGAACCATTTTATTTTACATTACTGAATATAACAATACACTTGTTGAACATCATGGTATTGGAAAATTTGTAACTGCCCTATTTGGTTCTGCATCTCCAAGAACAGCTGGTTTTAATACTGTAGATATGGCAACATTAACACTTCCAACAGTCTTAATAACAATGTTTTTAATGTGGGTTGGAGCTTCTCCTGCATCAACTGGTGGTGGAATTAAAACAAGTACTTTTGCTATTGCAACACTTAACTTTATAAGTTTAGCAAAAGGAAAATCAAGAATTGAAATTTACCGAAGAGAAATTGCAGATTCTTCCGTTAGAAGGGCATTTGCTATAATTTCACTTTCGTTAATTATTATTGGTTTTGGAATTATTTCAATTTTAATTTTTGATCCTGAAAAAGGTTTACTTAATGTTGCTTTTGAATGTTTTTCTGCATACAGCACTGTTGGTTTAAGTTTAGGTATAACTGCAAGCTTAAGCTACCCAAGTAAACTTATTTTAATTGTTATAATGTTTATTGGAAGAGTGAGTATGCTCTCAATTTTAATTGCAGTATTTAAAAAAGTAAAACATAAAAATTATCGTTATCCAACCGAAGAGATAACTATTAACTAATTTAAAAATATACATATGAAATTTTTAATAGTAGGTTTAGGAAATTTTGGAGCCTCATTAGCTGAAAAATTAACAAATCAAGGAAATGAAGTAATTGGAATTGATTCTAGTATGGCTAAAGTAGATGCTTTAAAAGAAAAGATTTCACATACTATTTGTATGGATGCTACTGATGATTTCACAGTTTCAGGATTGCCTTTAAAAGATACCGATGTTGTAATTGTAGCTATAGGAGAAGATCAAGGAGCCAATGTTATGGCAACTGCATTATTTAAAAACTTAAAAGTTAAAAGGTTAATAAGTAGAGCAATAAACCCATTACACGAAATGGTTTTAAAAGCCTTAGGTGTTGATGAAATTGTACATCCTGAAGAAGAAACCGCTGAAAGATGGTCTAAAAAATTGTGTTTGGTTGGTGTTGTTGACTCTTTTGAATTAAGCGATGATTACAGCCTAATTGAAGCAAATGTTCCACAAATTTATGCTGGAAAAAAAATTGGAGAAATTGATTTTATAAAAAAATATAATATTTTAATATTAACCACTATAAAAAAGACCAAATTAGAAGGCAGTTTAGGAAAAAGCATTTTTATTAATCAAGTACAAGGTGTTGCTTATGCTGAACTTATCTTAGAAGAAGATGATATTTTGGTGCTTTATGGAGCAAACAAGGATATTCAAAAATTTTTAAATAATTACTAATATTAACATATTTCATTTTTTAAGCATTGATTTTCAAACAATTTCTATATTTGCTTAAATTCATTCTAAATAAGTAATAACGTGTTAAATGAAAAACAAAAAAGCATCTTTAATTACGACTTTGACTGGGAATCCATAACAAAAGAATCTACCAAAGATATTTGTTGCGAAAAATACAAGAAGAAAGGCGAAAAAAAATGTAAAAATTGCCCTAAAAGAATGAAGTAGTTAGTAATAATTAATATTTTTGCTAATTCCTTTTTTATAAAAAATCTAATGTCTGATAAATTTAAAAATATCCTTAAAAGATTTCTAATCTGGAAATATCAACACATTTCTGACAAGCATTTTATTAGAATTGCAAGTGCTGTTATTGGATTATTAGCTGGTTTAGGTGCTGTTATTTTAAAAAACCTAACACACTTTATTCAACATTTACTGGAAGGAGAATTTATTAATGATATTCACATAGCTTTTTATTTCATTTTCCCAATTATTGGATTGTTTTTAGTTCGAATAATTAAAAAATATGTCATTAAGAAAAAAGTAGGTCATGGAATTCCTTCTACTTTATTTGCAATTTCTAAATTAAAAGGAATTTTACCTCGCCACCAAATGTGGTCATCAATTATTACCGCTCCTTTAACTGTTGGTTTTGGGGGATCCGTTGGTTTAGAAGGTCCTACAGTTGCTACTGGCGCAGCCTTAGGCTCTAACTTTGCGCGTTTAATGCACTTAAATCAAACAACAAGAACATTGCTAATTGGAGCTGCTGCTGCAGGTGCAATGTCATCAATTTTTAAAGCTCCTATTGCTGCTATCGTTTTTGCTGTTGAAATTTTCAGTTTAGAATTAACCTTAGCTTCAATGATTCCTTTATTGTTAGCATCTATTACAGCCGTATTAACATCGTATTTCTTTTTTGGTGATGACGTTTTATTACACTTTAAATTACAAGATAAATTTTTTCTAAATGATGTCCTCTTCTATGTTCTTTTAGGTGTTTTTACTGCTAGTGTTTCGATTTATTTTAGTAAAGTATATTCTAGAATTGGCGCTTTCTTTAGAGATTTTAGAGGAGCACACAGAAGATTACTTGTTGGAGGTATTTTGTTAGGTATAATGGTTTTTATAATTCCACCTTTATTTGGTGAAGGGTATTCAACAATTAATAACCTTTTAAAAGGAAATGTTGAGCCAATTATTTCAAATAATATTTTTCATGTTGAAGTAGATAACATCTTAGTAATTATAACATTTTTACTTGGCCTTATTTTATTTAAAGTAATTGCTACGGCATTAACATTTGGTGCAGGTGGTGTTGGAGGAGTTTTTGCTCCAACTTTATTTACTGGAAGTGTTACTGGATACGTATTTGCATTAATTATTAACCACAGTAATTTATTTAGCCACCAACTATCATCAACTAATTTTGCAATGGTTGGTATGGCAGGATTAATGGCTGGTATTTTACAAGCTCCATTAACAGCTATTTTCTTAATTGCTGAAATTACTGGTGGATATGAACTTTTTGTTCCGTTAATGATAGTTTCTTCAATTTCTTTTCTAATTTCTAAACATTATGTTCCTCATAATATTTACGCTTCAGAGTTGGCTAAAAAAGGACATTTATTAACTCATAATAAAGATAAAAATGTTTTAATGTTAATGGATATTGATAAAGTAATTGAAACAAACTTTATTATTCTTCATCCTGAAATGAATTTAGGTGATATTGTTCAAAAAGCTGTTATTAAATCTTCAAGAAATCATTTTCCTGTTGTAAATGACGACAATGAGTTTTTAGGTATTTTAATGTTAGATGATATTAGGAGTATCATGTTTGAGCAAGATTTATATCAAAAACTAAAAGCTAGAAGTTTAATGCAATTAGCCCCAGCAATTATTGATTATGATAAAGATACTATGGAGGTAATAATGAATAAATTTAAAGAGACTGTTGCCTGGAACTTACCTGTTATAAAAGATGGAAAATATTATGGTTTTATATCAAAATCTAGATTATTAACTTCGTACCGACGAAAATTAATTAATGTTACTGCTTAATTTTTATTAAGAAAATTTACAACTTTATCTGGAAAATCAGTAAATACACCATCAACATTAGCATCATAAAGAGCAACTTTTAATAATTCATTAAAAGTTGTAAAACCTTCTAATTTATCTGCCCTAAATGTATATGCATGTACTTTTAAATTGTTTTCATGAGCCTTATTTACCAAATTAGAAATTATCCATTTGTTATTGTTATCTTTTCCTTTAATAATTTGTTGATACCAAGGTCCTATTCCATCGGCATAGGTAGAAAACTCTTCAATTCTATTTTCATCTTCTTCAAATTCAATTAATTGAACTAAAAATAATTTGCTATTTAATTCAAACCGTATTCGTTTTAATTCAGAACTTTCAAAACACTGTAATATACAATTATCATTTTTGGTTTTATACCCATAATTTGAAAGAACATCTAACACTATTTGTGAAATATCAAACCCTTCATTTTTATGAAAAGTAGGCTCTTTAATTTCGGGATAAATACCAATATTTTTTCCTGTACTTTTATTTAAACCTTGAATTAACTCAATCTCATCTTGTAAAGAATGTAATTTAAATTTTGATTTTTTCAAGGGAAATCTGTTAATGAATACTGCTTGTTTTGTTTCTGAATTAAATCGCTCACAAACGTTTAATCGTTGTAATTCTTCAAAGGTAAAATCAATTACATAATATTTACCATCAGCTCTTTTTTTATTCGGAAAAACATCTTTAACATTTGTAACTGTTTCCAAATGAATATCATGAATTACTATTGGAACTAAATCTTTACTTAACACAATATCTTGCTCTAAATAATCAACACCCATAGCATAAGCCATCGCTTTAGATTCTAAAGTATGCTCAGGCAAATAACCCGATGCTCCGCGATGAGCTATCACAACTTTGGTTTTATTCACTGAATTTGAATTAATTTCACTTTTATTATTTTTACAACCTATAAAACAAACTACAAATAATACTGTTATTAGTCTTAACATAATCAATATTCATATTTAATATCTATTAAATATATTACTTTTTGTAATTTTACCCAAAATTTAAAACTACAACACTATGAAATTTGTGTTACGATTTTTATTAATTATTATTATTAGTGCACTTACCCACGGCTTTTACTTAAAAAATAATGGAGACCCTAACGGTGAAATAATAGTTGGAATTAGTGTATTAGTTATAGCATTTATATTTATGCCTCTGTTCATTTATCACCGCTATAAAAATAAAAACATTAAAGACTTTACTTTTGAAAAGTTTAAAAAAGATTTAGAAGAAAGAAGTAAATAATTAATTTAAATTTCTCTTTTCAATAAAAAAACGAGTTAACAATTTACTGCAATCTACATCTAATATACCACCAATAACTATTGTTTTTGGATGTAAGGTTGTTTTCATAACTTTAAAACCACGCTTTTCTTCAGAAGCCCCATATACAATTTTTCCTATTTGCGCCCAATAACTTGCTCCTGCACACATTTGGCAAGGTTCTAAAGTAACGTACAAAGTACATTCTTTCAAATATTTACCTCCTAGAAAATCTGCTGCTGCAGTAAAAGCTTGCATTTCAGCATGAGCTGTAACATCATTTAACATTTCAGTTAAATTATGTGCTCGTGCAATAATTTGATTGTTCATAACAATTACGGCCCCAATTGGAACTTCTTTTTTATCAAACGCAATTTGAGCTTCCTTCAAAGCTTGTCTCATAAAATAAATATCATCAAAAGGGTTTATCATATTTCAAAAATAATTTTTTTTAATCAACCAACAATAAATAGTTTAGTTTTGTATTGTGAAAACAAATTTATTAGCAAATATAAATAGCCCAAAAGAATTACGCAATCTTGGTAAAGAGCAACTTGAACAAGTAGCAAAAGAACTGCGTAGTTTTATTATTGATATTGTAGCGACAAAAGAAGGGCATTTAGGAGCAAGTCTTGGTGTTATTGAATTAACTATTGCGCTTCATTATGTATTTGATACTCCGAACGATTTGTTAATTTGGGATGTTGGCCACCAAGCTTATGGACATAAAATTTTAACTGAAAGAAAAGCTAAATTTCATACTAATAGGCAACTTGGAGGTATTTCTGGATTTCCAAAAATAGCTGAAAGCGTTTATGATTCTTTTGGTACTGGACATTCTTCTACTTCCATTTCGGCCGCTTTAGGAATGGCTATTGCCTCCAAAATTAAAGGAGATTTAAAAAAACATCATATTGCTGTTATTGGAGATGCGTCTATTGCAAGTGGAATGGCGTTTGAAGGATTAAATCATGCGGGTGTAACTGACGCAAATTTATTAATAATTTTAAACGACAATGCAATGGGAATAGACCCAAGTGTTGGCGCTTTAAAAAAATATTTCACAAACGTAAAAGCAGGTAAAAAAGTTAGAAAAAACAATATTATTGAAGCGCTAAACTTTAATTATTCTGGTCCAGTTGACGGTCATAATATTAATGCAATTATTACTGAATTAGAACGATTAAAATCTATTTCAGGACCAAAATTTTTACATGTAATTACAACTAAAGGTAAAGGTTTAAAAAAAGCTGAACAAGACCAAGTAAAATATCATGCGCCGGGTAAATTTGATAAAATTACAGGAGAAATTGAGCCACAATCTCAACTAATACAACCTCCAAAATATCAAGATGTTTTTGGTGAAACTATTGTTGAGTTAGCAGAAAAAAATGATAAAATTGTTGGAATTACTCCAGCAATGCCAACTGGTTGCTCTTTAAAACTAATGTTAGACAAAATGCCTGAAAGAGCATTTGACGTTGGAATTGCCGAACAACATGCGGTTACATTAGCTGCTGGAATGGCAACCCAGGGATTAATTCCGTTTTGTAATATTTATTCAACTTTTTTACAACGTGCCTACGATCAAATAATTCATGATGTAGCACTTCAAAATCTTCCTGTAATTTTCTGCATTGATAGAGCTGGAGTAGTTGGTGAAGATGGTGCCACACATCACGGTGTTTTTGATATTTCATACCTCCGCTGTATTCCAAATATGGTAATATTTGCCCCTTTAAATGAAATAGAGTTACGTAATATACTATTTACTGCGCAATTAGGAATAAATTATCCATTAGCAATTAGGTATCCAAGAGGAAGAGGTGAATTTATTAACTGGAAATTACCAATGAAAGCTATTGAAATTGGAAAAGGTGAATGTATTAATGAAGGAAATGAAATTGCAATTTTAAGTGTTGGAACTATTGGAAATAGTATTATTGAACTTCAAAATGAATTACCTCCAAAAAAATATGCACATTATAATATGCGTTTTGTAAAGCCTTTAGATGAAGATTTATTGCATATAATTTTAAGGAAATTCAATACTGTTGTTACAATTGAAGATGGATCAATAATTGGAGGGTTTGGAACTGCTATTTTAGAATTTATTTCAAAACACAACTATAAAAACATAACTGTTAAGCAATTAGGAGTTCCTGATGTATTTTTAGAACAAGGAAAAGTTTATGAATTATTTAATACTATTGAGCTTTCCAAAGAAAAAATTCTTTTTAAATTACTTAATCTTTAGTTTTTTATTAATTCTTTGTAATAAAGTTTCTAAATTTGCGTTTCATTTTTTTAAAAATTTATAATGAAACTTAAATTACTTTTTGTTACATTTTTTGTAACAATCTTATCCTCCAATGCAACTGTTTTAAATGATTCTTTAACACTTAAAAGAGACTCTATAAATAATTGGAAAAATATTAATAAAGTTCGTTTTTTATTTACTCAAAATTCTTTTGTGAACTGGAGTGCTGGTGGTAATAATTCTATTTCTGGTATTTTAAAAATTAATTTAACTAAGAATTATAAAAACAATCACACCACTTGGTTTAACGAATTAAAAACTAATTACGGGTTGAATAAAGAGGAAAACCGAGAATTAAGAAAAACAGAAGATTTATTTGAAATAAACTCAACATTTGGGTATAGACAAAATCTAAAATCTAACTGGTATTATTCTGCAAAATTTAATTTCAAAACTCAATTTACAAACGGCTATAAATATCCAAATAAAGAAAAACCAATTTCTAAATTTTTTGCTCCAGCATATTCGTTTCTAGGTTTTGGAACTGAATATTCTATAAAAGAGTCTAATTTTAAATTATACATTTCTCCATTAACCAATAAAACAACCTTTGTATTTAATCAAACATTGGCTAATGAAGGTGCTTTTGGTGTAATAAGAGCAAAATACACACCGGAAGGGGAATTAATTTCGGAGGGAGAAAAAATTAAAATAGAATTTGGAATGCTTGCTACAGGAGAATGGAAATCTGAAGTAATGAAAAACATTCAAATGGTAAATAAGCTTATTTTATATTCAGATTATTTGAACAATTATGGAAATGTAGATATTGATTGGGAAATAAATTTTGACTTAACTATTAATAAGTATGTTACTGCCAATATTGGATCTCACTTTATATTTGATGATGATGTAAGACACAAAGCAGATGTTGATAATGATGGCGTTTTAGATATTTTAGGACCAAGATTACAAGTTAAACAAGTTTTAGGCGTGGGGTTTTTATATAATTTTTAATTTTTGAAATGAAATTTAACCATTTAATTTTTTATATAAAATTAAAGCGTAACCATCTGTTAAACTTGCTACAAAACCACACATTGTTAATATTCTCAAATAGAACGTTTCTTTAGGTTTTTGCATACTTTCTGGCAATAAATTTAATACCAGTTTATCATAATTTGTTAAGCAATTTTCATAGCTATTGTTTGTAGAAGTTAAAAATACATCTAATAATTTTGCAATTACATTGTATCCAACTAACTCTTTTTCAATAACTTCCCTACTTCTGTAAATTTTTTCAACACTTATTTTAATAATGTCATTAATTTGAGCTTCAAACCTACATTTTTCTAATAAGGAATATGGATATTCACCCATTAAAATTGCTTCTTCATTTTCTAAAAATACTTTGGTTGCTTCAGAAATTAACGTTCCAATAGCTAAGGCTCTTAAATAGCTTAATCTATCTTTTTTAAACTCTAATTGATGGTATTTTTTTGAATCTATAGTATCCTTTACTAGTTTAATTAAATACTCTAAAGCAAAATCTTCTTCAATTAATCCTAAGTTTATACCATCTTCAAAATCAATAATAGTGTAACAAATATCATCAGCTGCTTCTACTAAATATGCTAATGGATGCCTTCTAAAGGAAATATCATTCTTATTCCCTGTAGAAATTAAACCCAACTCTGAAGCAATTTCTTTAAAAAATGGAATATCCAATTGAAAAATACCATATTTTTTATCAGCTATATGTGAAGTTGGTTTTTTTGGTAAAGATTCCTTTGGATATTTCATAAAAGCTCCCAAAGTCGCAAAAGATAAACGCAGCCCACCTTCGCTTCCTTTTTTACTCTCATTTAAAATTCTAAATCCATTTGCATTTCCTTCAAAATCAATAATATCCTGCCATTGTTTTTCTGAAAGTTGTTCCTTAAATTTTTTACCATTGCCATTTTTAAAATACTCACCAATTGCTTTTTCACCACTATGCCCAAATGGAGGATTTCCAATATCATGAGCTAAAGCTGCAGTTGCTACAATTGCACCAAAATCGTTCATTTTATAACCTGCTTCAATAAGTTCAGGATGTCTTAATAAAACTTGCTCTCCAACAATTCTTCCAAGGGATCTGGCAACCACACTTACTTCTAAACTGTGTGTTAAACGTGTATGGACAAAATCGGTTTTTGATAATGGAACTACCTGTGTTTTATCTTGTAAGCTACGAAAAGAGTCTGAGAAAATAATACGATCATAATCTACTTCAAATCCTAATCTTGTTTCATCTTGATTTTTTCTAGGTCTAATATTATTATCTCCAAATCGTTTTAAAGATAACAGTTGATTCCAATTCATTTTCATAAAGAATATTTTTTGCAATATACTTATAATTTCTTTTTTTGAAGGTTTAATTTAAAGCTAAAAAAAGGGCAATTTTTAATAAAAATTGCCCTTTTTTTAAAATGAAAAATTCCTTTAGTTTATTTTAAGAGTTTTTAAAATTGCTTCAATTTCAAACATATAATCTCTTTTGTTTACTGAAGGAGCATATGTTAAACCTTCAACTACAACAACCCTGTTTTTTGATTTATCAATAACTGAATAGCTTAAAAACGGACCTGCCATATACATTCCCTTAACTTCCCATTTACCTCTAGTTTCAAATGCTTTTTTCCCATCTAAATTTACTTCAAAAATATGTGGTGTAAACGCCTCTTCAGTTATCATATGAGAATCTTCAATTTGACCAGGAATGTATTTTTTCCCTATCGAATCTCTTCTTGTAACTATATTGTTCCCATTTTCATCATTAATAGATTCAATTGGATAAGAGTAGGTAATTAATTCCATACTATTTGCTCCATCAATATGGTATCTGTACCAAACAAAATCTCCAGTATCATCAACCATATTATAATTTCTTGGTATTTTAATTGAGTACCCTTGCTCTTTAAATGTTTTAATTGTAGAAGGGTCCCAAAATTTCTTCAATATATTTCTTTGGACTGTAATTAAATCGGAGTCTTTAAATTCCTTTACTATTTTTTTGCTGTTATTTTTAATAACATCTATTAATTCTTCTTCCGTTTTGGCTGTAATTGTTATTATTTTTTGCGGTGCTGCATACACATTTGTATTAACTGTAAATGAATTTTCATCACCTAAATTAATACTTAAAACATTTCTACTTGCTCTAAACATGCTTCCGAAACTTTCTAAAGGAACTTGAGAAACTTCAAACTGAGATTCTGGCTGAGGAAGCGCTAAAACTGGTTCGGCAAGTATTTTTCTAAGCTCATTACCTAAATCTCCTTGCCATTCGCTATTTTTAATAACAACTAATAAGCTGTTTATTCTTCCGTTTGCTTCTTTTAAAACTTTTTTATCATTTGCAGAATTACACGAAATAATTAAAGCTGTAAGTATTAAAAGTATTGTTAATTTTTTCATTTGCTAAATATTTTCAATTTGGTTCCTGGTTTTAAACTTTTTACACTCCAAATATTGTTCCATTCTTTAATATTGCTAACAGAAACATTGGCATATTTTTGAGCTATGGTCCAAAGTGAATCTCCAGATTTAACAACATAGGTATTAAAATCACCTTTAGGTAATTCTTTTACCTTACTTTTTGTTGAAGAATTTGAAGCTACAGCAACATTTTTAGTGTAAATTTTTATTCGTTGCCCAATTCTAACATTATTACTTTTTAAATTATTCCAGCGTTTAATATTACTAACAGATACTTTATATTTATTCGCTATTTTCCCTAAATAGTCACCCCTTCTTACTTTATGAGTAATTTGATCATTCACTTCAACATATTTAGGTAATGTTTTTTCGCGTAAAGATTCTTGAGTATCAACATAAGCATAAATCAACTTTTCGTTACTAACAAAGTTTCCCATGTGTTTTATTGGTAACCTAAGCACATAATTTTTACCCTTTATATAAGGTATGATATCTAATTTATACTGTGGATTCAAAAATTTTAATATTTCAATATCTACATTTAGGGTTTCATGAATTTGCTCAAAAGTAAGTTGTCTTTTTATATGGACTGTATCTGTTTCAAACCTAGTAATTGTATTTTCACGTGCTTTTATATTGTGGTCATTCGCATATTTGAAAATATACATTGTTGCATAAAAGGCAGGCACATACCCAGCTGTTTCGCGAGGTAAATAATTTCTAATATTCCAAAAATTAGTACTCCCTCCAGAACGTCTAATAGCTTTGTTTACATTTCCTGGTCCTGAATTATATGCAGCTAACACTAAATCCCAATCATTATAAATTTTATATAAAGTTGACAAGTATTTACAAGCAGCCTCTGTAGCTCTTATTGGGTCAGAGCGTTCATCTACATAGGAACTTACATTTAAATTGTAAAGAATACCTGTTTGATACATAAATTGCCACAAACCTGTTGCTCCTACTCTTGAACGAGCAGTTGGCTTTAAAGCTGATTCAACAATTGCCAAATATTTTAATTCTAAAGGAATTTTATACTTGTCTAAATGTTCTTCAAACATAGGGAAGTAGAGACGAGCTCTTTCCATAATAACTGAAAATACTGGCTTTCTTTTTTGTAAATACGATTTAATAATTTGTTCTAATTGAGGATTATATTCAACATTAAAAGGTGTTTTACTATCTAATTCAGCTAAACGTTCTTTTAATAATTTAGTTGGCAATTCAACCAATTCCGATTCAATAACCTCATCATCTTCTATAGAATAGCGTAATGTATCATTTAAAGGGGAATTTATTAATTCATTAATCCATAAACTATCAATTAAACTTACTTCTTCATGAAATTGAAATTTAATGGAGTCTAATTTTTTATTTAAAATGGAATCCTTAGAGGAAACAAGTTGTTTTATGTCTTCATTTTTTTGAAGATTCCTATTTTCTTGGGCTAATGCTTTATAACCAACTAATACTATTAATAAAACTATTATTCTCCTCATTTAATCTTCTTTTAATAGCTTGGAAATTTGATCTAAATTTGGAGCTAAAATAATTTCAATTCTTCTGTTTTTTGATTTTCCTTCAGCATTTTTATTAGTATCAACAGGCATAAATTCACTTCGTCCAGCAGCGGTAATTTGAGTAGGATTTACCCCTTTATTTTCTAAAATCCTTACAATTGCTGTGGCTCTTTTTACAGACAAGTCCCAATTATCAATTAATGTAGCGCCCGTATATGGAACATCATCAGTATGCCCTTCAATTAAAACATTTATATCTTTATTTTCTGCCAAAACACTTGCCAGCTGCTCAACAGCTTTTTTACCTTCAACACCAACAGCCCAACTACCAGAGTTAAACAATAATTTATTTTCCATTGAAACGTAAATTTTACCGTTTTTATGAACAACCGTTAAGCCTTTTCCTTCAAAATTATGTAATGCGCTTGAAATGGCATTTTTTAATTGTTGCATTTGGGCTTCTTTTGCATTTATTAAACTTTGAAGTTCGTCAATTTGTTCTGATCTAAGTTTAAGTTCCTTTTGAAGTTTTTCTAACCTACTACTTTCTGCTGCTAGTTTTAATTCTTTAGCTTCTAATTCTGCCAATAATTCCTGATTCTTTTGAGCTTGTTCGGCTAATTTTTTTGAGCTTTGGCTTGAAAGATTATTATAAGATTCTTCTAGATTTTTATGCTTATTTTGAAGTGAAGCATATTCATTTTCTAAAATTAATTTTTTATTTTTCAGTTCTGAATACTTATTTTTAAGCTCTTCTAAATCTGTTTCGAATCCTTTTTTTGAAGCTAAAAGCTCATCTTTTTCTTTTAACAATTCTAAGTTTGAAGAACGTAAATTATTAAATTTAGTCTCTAATTCTTGATATACTTTTTTACTTACACAGGAATTTAGAGTAAGAAGTGCAATTCCTATTAATGCTATTTTTTTTAACATGATAAACTTCATTTATGTTTTATTATTCTATTTCTACAACTATTGGACAATGATCTGAGTGTTTTGCTTCTGGTAATATGTAAGCTCTTTTTATTCTGTCTTTTAAAGGTTCGCTTACCATATTATAATCTATTCGCCAACCTTTATTATTATTTCTGGCGTTTGCTCTATAACTCCACCAGCTGTAATTATGAGGTTCTTTATTCAAGTGCCTGAAAGAATCTATAAAACCACTTTCAATAAAATTACCTAACCATTCGCGTTCAACTGGTAAAAAACCTGAAGTGTTTTGGTTTTGTTTTGGATTGTGAATATCAATCTCTGTATGACAAATATTATAATCGCCACAAATAACAATATTTTGAATGTTTTTAGTTAAACCATCCACATACTCTTGAAATTCAGCCATGTAATTCAGTTTAAAATCAAGCCTGTCATCATTTGTTCCTGAAGGTAAATACAAACTCATTACTGATAAATCATCAAAATCAATACGTAAATTTCTTCCTTCAAAATCCATAGTTTCTATACCTGTTCCATATTCTATATGATTAGGTTCTACTTTTGATAATATAGCAACGCTACTATAGCCCTTTTTCTGTGCAGAAAACCAATAATGAAATGGGTAACCAGCTTCTTCAAAAAGAGTTAAATCTAACTGTTCTTTATGCGCTTTTGTTTCTTGAATACAAATTACATCGGGATTTGCAGCTTTTAGCCAAGCTATAAAACCTTTGTTTATGGCTGCTCTTATCCCGTTTACATTGTATGATATTATTTTCATTAAGTTTTATTTAAATCCTAAAAAAAGCAACGTAGTTGTTTTATTCTTAGTCAAATTTCATTTCTGGAATATCTCCTTCAATAATTAAATCTCCTTCTGTTGCTGTCTTAATTTCTTCAACAGTAACCCCTGGAGCTCTTTCAATTAGATAAAAAGCATTATTTTTTATTTCTAATACAGCTAAATTAGTTACTACTTTTTTAACACATTTTACACCTGTTAACGGCAAAGAACAGCTTTTCAATATTTTTGATTCACCTGCTTTATTTGTGTGCATCATAGCTACAATAATATTTTCTGCAGAAGCTACTAAATCCATTGCTCCACCCATTCCTTTAACTAATTTTCCTGGAATTTTCCAATTTGCGATGTCTCCATTTTGAGCAACTTCCATGGCCCCTAAAACTGTTAATTGAACGTGCTGACCACGAATCATAGCAAAACTTAATGCTGAATCAAATAAAGAACCTCCCTGTAAAATAGTGACAGTTTGTTTCCCTGCATTAATTAAATCGGCATCTTCTTCTCCTTCAATTGGAAAAGGTCCCATACCTAACAAACCATTTTCAGATTGAAATTCAACATCTATGCTTTTAGGTACGTAATTGGCAACTAAAGTTGGAATTCCAATTCCTAAATTTACATACCAGTTATGTTGTAATTCTTGTGCAATTCTTTGCGCTATTTGTTGTTTTGATAAAGCCATAACTTAAGATTTTGGAGTTACTGTACGTTGTTCAATTCTCTTTTCGTAATCTTTCCCTTGAAATATACGTTGAACAAAAATTCCTGGAATATGAATTTGATTTGGATCTAATTCACCAGCCTCAACCAATTCTTCAACCTCAGCAACTGTAATTTTTCCCGCCATTGCCATCATTGGATTGAAATTACGAGCTGTTCCTTTAAAAATTAAATTACCTGCTGTATCTCCTTTCCAAGCTTTTACAAATGCAAATTCTGGATCAAATGCATGTTCTAGTATATGCATTTTACCATTAAATTCTCTTGTTTCTTTACCTTCTGCAACTTCAGTTCCATAACCTGCAGGTGTATAAAAAGCTGGTATTCCAGCTCCTGTAGCTCTACATCTTTCAGCTAAAGTTCCTTGAGGGATTAACTCTACTTCAAGCTCACCTGAAAGCATTTGACGTTCAAACTCATCGTTTTCTCCTACATAAGAAGAAATCATCTTTTTTATTTGACGTTTTTGTAATAATAATCCTAATCCAAAATCATCAACTCCTGCATTGTTAGAGATACATGTTAAATTACTAACATTTAATTTTACTAGTTCTGAAATACAGTTTTCCGGTATTCCACATAAACCAAAACCACCAAGCATAAAAGTCATTCCGTCTTCTACACCTTGTAAAGCTTCTTGTACATTATTTACTACTTTATTTATCATAATTCAATTATTAAAATTCAGGTTTCTTGTCTGCAGAATTTAATAGCGTATCGTTTTCTAAACTTTCTTTAGAACAATCTATATTTATAGATAAATTTTCAGGTCTATCAAACGCTGCTTTACTAACATTCAATGTTTTATCTGCATACATTTTTTTGTAATATAAAGCCCAAATAGGCAAAGCCATTGTTGCTCCTTGTCCGTAAGTAATGCTAGCAAAATGTGTAGCTCTATCTTCACCACCAACCCAAACACCTGTTGCTAAATTTGGTACAATTCCCATAAACCATCCATCTGATTGGTTTTGAGTAGTTCCTGTTTTTCCTGCAATTGGGTTTTCAAAAGCATATGGATACCCTGTTACAACATTATCTGGATAACTACCCCATTTTCCACGTAAACGAATACCTGAACCTCCTTCAGTTACACCCTCTAATAAATTTGTGATGACATAAGCTGATTCTTCGCTTAAAACTTCTTTTGAATTAGGTATAAATTGTTCTAAAACAGTTCCATTTTTATCTTCAATTTTTAATAACATCATTGGTTCTATTCTCAAGCCTTTGTTTGCAAATGTTGCATAAGCTCCAACCATTTCATATAAGGATAAATCTACCGACCCTAGTGCAATAGCTGGGACTTCAGGAATATCACTTTCTATACCTGCACTTTTTGCAAGAGTAACCACATTTTTAGGGTTTACCATGTCTATTAATTGAGCCGTAATAACATTTACAGAATTCGCAAGAGCTTTCTTTAAAGTTAGTTCTCCACCATATTTATTATCTGAATTTTTAGGAGTCCAATCTTCGGGCATTCCATATTTTTCTTTAGGAATAGTATATGGAATATTTGTAAATTTTTGACAGGGTGATAAATTCAACTGATTAATTGCGGTTGCATACACAAATGGTTTAAACGTTGAGCCTACTTGTCTCTTTTGTTGCTTTACAGCATCAAATTGAAAATGTTTGTAATTAATTCCTCCAACCCACGCTTTTATATGTCCTGTTTGTGGTTCAATGGAAATCAACCCTGATCTTAAAATATGTTTGTAATAGAATATGGAGTCTTTTGGAGACATAATAGTGTCCAATTCTCCTTTCCAAGTGAAAACTCTCATATCTGTTTTTTCTTCAAAAGATTTTAAAATTTCATCTTCAGAATCTCCGTTACTTTTCATTCGAATCCAACGATTAGATCTTTTCATTGCCTGATTTATAGTTGACTCAATTTGAGTATCATCTAAATCATAAAAAGGTGCTTTTTTATTTCTTTTTTGCTCTTTATTAAATACCCTTTGTAAATTAGCCATGTGTTCAGCCATAGCTTCTTCAGCATATTGCTGCATACGGGAATCAATTGTTACGTAAATTTTTAAACCGTCTCTATGTAAATTATATTCAGTTCCATCAGGTTTTGGATTGTTTTTTATCCAATCCTTCATAAAATCACGTAAATATTCTCTGAAATAAGTTGCAGAGCCATCACTATGGCTTTCTCTGTTGACATTTAAACTAAGCGGTGTGCTTTGTAAGGAATCTCTTTCGGCTTTGGTAATAAAATCGTTTTTATACATTTGCCCCAAAACTGTATTCCTACGATTTAGCACTAATTCTTCTCTTCTTAAAGGATTGTAATAAGAAGCATTTTTTAACATACCAATTAACATAGCTGATTCTTTTACAGATAAATCAATTGGTTCTTTTCCGAAATAAATACGAGATGCAGAACGAATTCCAACAGCCAAGTTTATAAAATCGTACTTATTTAAGTACATAGTTAAAATTTCTTGTTTGGTATATTGGCGCTCTAATTTTACTGCAATTACATATTCTTTAAATTTTTGAAGAATACGTTCTGCCAGGTTTTTTGATCCTTCTCCATGAAAAAGTAATTTTGCTAATTGTTGTGTTATTGTACTCCCTCCACCTTCTTTTCCTAACATTGCTGCGGCTCTAACCGTTGCTTTAACATCTATACCTGAATGTTCATAAAAACGTTCATCTTCAGTAGCAATAAGCGCATTTACAATATTTTGACTTATATCGTTAAACTTAACAGGAGTACGGTTTTCAAAAGCGTATTTTCCTAAAGTTTTTCCATCAATAGAAATTACTTCTGTAGCTAAATTATTCTCTGGGTTTTCGAGTTCTTCAAAAGTTGGAAGTGGTCCAAAAACACCCCACGAAGCTAAAAAGAACATAAATATTAGTGCAATTGTACCTCCTAAAATTGACATCCAAAACAATTTTATGTATTTGGAAAAATTTGTGCTTGCTATATTTTTTTTTGCCATTATTTAACTTGTTCTATGCTTAAACCTACATCGGTAATGCCTTTTAATGGATTTTTACCTTCAATATCATTTATACTTCTAGTTGCTTGTTGAATTAAAAACTTATAATCACCAACTTCATTTAAAACAACTTTTTCTCTTAAAAAAAGTTTGTTCTCTTTTAAATCTGAAAATCCACTTCCAAGAAATTCTCCTTTTGCATTTGTCATTTCATATTCCAATGTGTCAGCCAATTTAAATCCGCTTGGAAACTCAATTTTTGCTATTAAAAAAATAGAGCTGAATTCATAATTTTTATTGTTTCTAATATTTATAAACACATTTCTTTTAGAAATAGTATCTGAATTTGCCACAATAAACTCAAATTTTGTTTCTGGCGGCCATTCTAAATTTTCTACAGACTTAAACTGATCATATAATTTGTTTTCACCACAAGACAAAAACAATAAACCACATAAAAAAAATAAAACTTGCTTATGCATTTTCTGAAGGGTTTGGACCTTTTTTAGGTTGTCTTCTTTTTTTATTCCTATTCTTATTTTTCGGTTTGTTTTCCAACTGTTTCTGTTGATTCAAACTTGACTTTTCATTACTTTGAAGATTGCCTTTTGGAGGGATATTTTCCTTTTTCCCTTCAATTGCATTTGGTTTTTGTTTATTAGAAAATGGCTTTTTATGAACAGGTTTCTTACGCTCAGGCTGTTGGTTTTTTAACTCCTGATTTTGTTTTGCTCTTTTTGGCTGTCCTTGATTTAATTGTTTGTTATTCTGAGTATTAGAGCTAGTATTTTGAACTTTTTGGTTTTTATTTTTGTTTTTGTTTTTATTTTTTTTCTTATTTCGTGCTTTTGGAGTATCAAAACGTGTTAAACTATCCTGACCAACAACATCTAATTCTTTTTTAACTACTTCAACTATTTCCGATTCAAAATCTTCTAAACCTGAAACAACTTCTTTGTTTTTATTTGCTGAAATTATTTCTTTTACTTGTTCCAAAGAAAGCTTGTACCACTTTGCTCTGTTTTCTTTATAAGTATACCATAGTAAGCCTTTAAAAATATCCATTTTTACAAAAACAGCATCTCCCTTTTCAGTTCTTAAAACAACCTCTTGTTTAGGAAACTCTTTTAAAGCATCTACATAAGTATCTAATTCATAATTTAAACAGCATTTCAATTTTCCGCATTGACCAGCTAATTTTTGTGGATTTAAAGATAATTGTTGATAACGTGCTGCAGTTGTATTTACCTTTCGCAAATCTGTTAACCAAGTTGAACAACATAATTCTCTACCACAAGAACCAACTCCACCTAAACGTGCTGCTTCTTGACGAAGACCAACTTGTTTCATTTCAATTCTAATGTTGAATGTACTAGCAAAATCTCTAATTAATTGTCTGAAATCTACTCTGTCATCAGCTGTATAATAAAAAGTAGCTTTGTTTCCATCTCCCTGATATTCAACATCTGAAAGCTTCATTTTTAAGCCTAATTTTCCAAGAATTTCTCGTCCTTTGTATTGAGTATCATATTCCTTGTCACGTGCTGCATTCCAAACATCAATATCTTTTTGAGTAGCTTTTCTGTATACTTTTTTTATTTCATCACTATCAAGTGCAATGCCTTTTCTTTTTAACTGAACTTTAATTAATTCACCAGTTAACGAAACGGTTCCAATATCATGTCCTGGATTTCCTTCAACAGCAATAACATCACCAATAGAAATTTGTAAATTCTCTAAATTTTTGAAGAAATGTTTTCGTCCATTTTTAAAACGAACTTCAACAATATTCATTGGCTCCTGACCTGCAGGTAAAGCCATATTTGCCAGCCAGTCAAAAACCGAAAGTTTTTCACAGTCACCTGTTCCACAACTTCCGTTACTTTTACAACCTTTAGGTACACTATTTATATCTGAAGAGCAACTATTACAGCTCATATATTTTTATATTTTAAATGGTTAAGTGCATTGAAATAACACAATGACTTTATCTTCACTAATCTGTAAAGATATAATTAAAATTACGAACTGTAAAACGTAAAAAAATGGTTTTTATGTTTGTTTTACATCAATAATTTTAACTGGGCAGGCTTCCTTTGCTTTTATGCTATTTTCAAAAATAGTTTCATCAGGAGATTTTATTGTAAAAAATCCTTTTTTTTCTTTGGAATGAAGCAACACTGATTTACCATCTTTTTTAGACATTTGAAATTGAGAAGGAGCCAATTCAACACAGTAATTACAGCCAATACATTTGGCTCTTTGCAAGGTTATAATTACCATTTAAGCTTCAACTTTGTTTTCAACAATTTTATATAATTTATCGGAAGGTCTAATTCTAAAATTTAAAGGAATTGTACAAGAATCTCCTTTTTGGGCACTATTTCCTTCAACATCGTTTACAAACATTTGGTCTATTTGCATTTCTTTAGCTCCCGTAGTTGGGCCTGTAATTAAAATAGTATCGCCAACACTTATTTCGTATGCTTCAATTTTAAATTCACCAATATTTGCTTTTGGAAAAAAGTGCATTCCTTTACCAACATACACTTTCTTTTGAGTTGCATGACTTCCAGAACCGTTACTCCATTCGCCTAATTTTTGGCCTAAATAATAACCACTCCAAAAACCTCGATTGTATACTTTTTCTAACTCCAACATCCAGGAAATTACCTTTTCTTTATTGTATGTTCCAGCTTCAATACTATCAATAGCATCTCGGTAACATTTTATAACATTTGCTACATATTCTGGAGCTCTTCCTCTTCCTTCAATTTTTAACACTTTTACGCCGGCATCAATAATTTGATCTAAAAAATCTATAGTACATAAATCTTTCGGTGACATAATATACTCATTATCCAATTCCATTTCAAAACCAGTTTCCTGATCTATTACAGTATATTTTTTTCTACAATTTTGCTTACAAGCTCCTCTGTTTGCTGAAGAATTAGATGAATGTAAACTCATGTAACATTTTCCAGAAACGGCCATGCACAATGCTCCGTGTCCAAAAATTTCAATTTCTAACAATTTCCCAAAAGGGCCACAAATGTTTTCTTTGGCAATTTGTTCTGTTATTTTTTTAACCTGACGCAAACTTAATTCTCTACTTAACACCATAGTATCTGCAAACATGGCATAAAACCTAGCAGTTTCTATGTTTGTAATATTAATTTGTGTAGAAATATGAACTTCCATTCCAATGGCTCTTGCCGATGCAATTACAGCTTGATCCATGGCGATTACCGCAGTAATATCTGCATCTTTTGCCTTTTGAAGTAATGTTTTTACAATTGTTAAATCGTGATCGTAAATAATGGTATTTAGCGTTAAATATGTTCTAACATTTTTTGCTTTACATCTTTCTGAAATTTCTTTTAAATCATCTAATGTAAAATTAATAGAAGCTCGCGCACGCATATTCAGTTGCTCAACACCAAAATAAATTGAATCTGCACCATTATCTAACGCAGCTTGTAACGATTCAAAATTACCGGCAGGAGCCATTAATTCAATTTTCCCAGTAGTAGTCATTCTTTTTTTTGATTTTTTGCAAAATTACGGATTTTCTTATAACTATTGGTTTTTCAGACTGATAATACTTTTTTTAACAAAAAATTATTTATTTGTTAATTTTCAAATATTTACAAGTGATTGTTACTTTTTTTTATAAAATTTGCAGTGTTAATAAAGTTAAAAAACAAAATATGAAAGTAGCTGTTGTAGGCGCTACCGGAATGGTAGGAGAAGTAATGTTACAAGTTTTAGCGGAAAGAAATTTTCCAATTACAGAATTATTATTGGTTGCCTCAGAGCGTTCTGTTGGCAAACAACTAGAATATAAGGGTAAAAAATATACAATTATTGGCTTACAAGATGCTGTAAATGCACGTCCTGATATTGCGTTGTTTTCAGCAGGTGGAACAACCTCCGAATTATGGGCGCCAAAATTTGCTGAAGTTGGAACAACAGTTGTGGATAATTCTTCTGCTTGGAGAATGGATCCTTCAAAAAAATTAATAGTTCCAGAAATTAATGGAAATATTTTAACTAAAGAAGATAAAATTATTGCAAATCCAAATTGCTCTACTATTCAGTTAGTAATGGCTTTAGCACCTCTTCATAAAAAATATAAAATGAAACGTGTGGTAATTTCTACCTACCAATCGGTTTCAGGAACAGGCGTAAAAGCAGTTCAACAATTAGAAAATGAATCAAAAGGAATTAAAGGAGAAATGGCTTACCATTATCCAATTAATAGAAATGCAATTCCACAATGTGATGTATTTTTAGAGAATGGGTATACTAAAGAAGAAATGAAATTAGTAAAAGAACCAAAGAAAATTTTAAATGATGATTCTTTTTCAGTTACTGCAACTGCTGTGCGTATTCCAACTTCTGGAGGGCATTCAGAAGCCGTAAACGTTCAATTTGAAAATGATTTTGAATTAGCTGATGTTCGTAAATTACTAGCGGAAACTTCTGGCGTTATTGTTCAAGATAATTTAGATACTAATACGTATCCAATGCCAATGTATGCACATAATAAAGATGAAGTTTTTGTTGGTAGAATTAGAAGAGATGAATCATTACCTAATTCATTAAATATGTGGATTGTTGCTGATAATTTACGTAAAGGCGCTGCAACTAATACTATACAAATTGCTGAATATTTAATTGAAAACAATTTAGTTTAAATATTTCTTAATATAATAAATTAAAAAAACCGCACATTGTGCGGCTTTTTCTTGGGGTTTATTGGAGTTTACTTTAAAACCTTTAAAACATCCTTTATAATTTCTTCTAATTGGTGTTTTGGTAATGCTCCTTGAGCCATTTGAGGTTCTCCTTCTTTTGGGCAAAATAACATAGATGGAATACTTCTAATGCCAAAGGCAGCAGCCAATTCTTGTTCTACTTCTGTATCAATTTTATAAATATTCACTTTCCCTTCGTATTCATTACTTAACTCTTCTAAAATTGGAGCTATCATTTTACAAGGTCCACACCAATCGGCATAAAAATCTATAAGACAAGGTAAATCACCTTCAAATTTCCATTCATTATTTTTTTCGAAATTGAAAACTTTTTCTAAAAAAGTTTGTTTTGTTAACATTTCAGTCATTCTTATATTTTTAATATTAATAAATCAGCCTATAACAGCTACGTTATTTGACGACAAAGTGACACATAAACTTACAATTTTATAGTAACTTAAGTTACATCTGTAATTTATGTTGTACATTAACTTCAAAACTAACACATTATAAACTAAATTTTATAATTATGAATTCAAAATTAACAATGGCGTTGCGTCTTTTTTTAGGCCTCATTTTATTTGTCTTTGGAGCAAATAAATTTTTTCACTTTATGCCAATGCCTCAAATGGAAGGTCCACCAGCAGAGTTTATGGGCGCTTTAAATAATACTGGTTATATGTTTCCTTTAATTGCAATTACTGAAGTTATTGCCGGAATTCTTTTATTAGTAAATAAATGGACAGGACTTGCACTCATTCTTACAGCAATTATTTCTGTTAATATTGTTGCTTTTCACATATTTTTAGCTCCAGCTGGTATTGGATTAGCTGCTTTGGTTGCAGTTTTAAATATAATTCTTATGTATGCTAATTGGAATAAATTTAAAACATTGTTTTAGATTTTAATATATTAATTTTTAAAAAGGCGTAGTTAATTAACTACGCCTTTTTTCATTAAATTTGTTATTCAAAATAATTTCTAAAATGAAAAATTTAATATTAATTGCAATGATTGGAACGTTTTTTATTTCTTGTAAAAACGATTCATCTCAAAAAACTCCTGAAAAATTGAACTATCCTTTAACAAAAAAAGTAGACACTGTTACTAATTATTTCGGAATCATGGTTAAAGATCCTTACCGTTGGTTAGAAGATGACATGTCTGAAGAAACAAAAAATTGGGTTACCGCTCAAAATGAAGTTACATTTAACTATTTATCTAAAATACCTTACAGAGAAGAACTAAAATTAAGATTAGAAAAACTTTGGAATTATGAAAAAATAGGAGCGCCATTTAAAGAAGGTGATTACACGTATTTTTATAAAAATAACGGATTACAAAACCAATATGTATTGTATAGATTTAAAGATAAAGAAGAACCAACAATATTTTTAGATCCTAATATATTTTCAAAAGACGGAACAACTTCTTTAGGTGGTTTGTCTTTTTCTAAAGATGGAAAAAAGTTGGCTTATGCTATCTCTGAAGGTGGAAGCGACTGGCGTAAAATTATACTTATGGATGCAGTTTCAAAAGAAATTTTAGAAGATACTATAATTGATGTAAAGTTTAGCGGAATGTCTTGGAAAGGTGATGAAGGTATTTTTTATTCAAGTTACGAAAAGCCAAAAGGAAGTGAACTTTCTGCAAAAACCGATCAACACAGGTTATTTTATCATAAGTTAGGAACTGCTCAAAAAAACGACCCAATTATTTTTGGAGATAAAGTAAAACGAAGATATATAAATGGTTCTGTAACAGAAGACGGAAAATACTTAGTTATTTCAGCTTCTGAATCTACATCTGGTAATGAATTGTATATTAAAGATTTATCTAAAGAAAATAGTAAAATTGTAACAGTTGTAAACAATTTTGAAAACGATACTTTTGTATTAGATAATATTGGAGAAACACTATTATTAGGCACTAATTTAAATGCACCAAATAAGAGAATTGTAAAAGTTGAGGCTTCAAAGCCAACGCCAGAAAATTGGGTTGACATAATTGCTGAAACAAAAAATGTGTTGTCACCATCTAAAGCAAACGGCTATATCTTCACAAATTATATGGTTGATGCAGTTTCACAAGTAAAACAATATGATTATACAGGAAAATTAATTCGTGAAATTGAACTTCCAGGAGTTGGGTCCTCAGGTGGATTTAGTGGTAAAAAAGATGAAGGAACTATTTATTATTCATTTTCAAACTACATAACACCAGGCTCTATTTATTCATTTAACACAGTTTCTGGAACATCTGAATTGTATAAAAAACCAGCCATTGATTTTAATTCAGATAATTATGAATCGCATCAGGTTTTTTATACTTCAAAAGATGACACAAAAATCCCTATGATTATTTCCTATAAAAAAGGAACGGTTTTAAACGGTAAAAACCCAACAATTTTATATGGTTATGGTGGATTTAATATTAGTTTAACTCCAAGTTTCAACATTACTAATGCTGTTTGGATGGAACAAGGTGGTATTTATGCAGTTCCAAATTTACGTGGAGGAGGCGAATATGGCAAAGCGTGGCACAATGCAGGAACTAAACTTCAAAAGCAAAATGTATTTGATGATTTTATTGCCGCGGCTGAATATTTAACTGCTAACAAATACACTTCAGCTAATTATTTAGCCATTAGTGGTGGATCTAACGGTGGTTTATTAGTTGGCGCAACAATGCTTCAAAGACCAGATTTAATGAAAGTTGCCTTACCTGCAGTTGGAGTTTTAGATATGTTGCGTTACCACACATTTACTGCAGGAGCAGGATGGGGTTACGATTATGGAACTGCGGATGATTCTAAAGAAATGTTTGATTATTTAATAGGCTATTCACCAGTTCACAATGTTAAAGAAGATGTAAATTATCCAGCCACCTTAGTAACTACAGGTGATCATGATGATAGAGTTGTACCTGCACATTCTTTTAAATTTGCAGCAGAATTACAAACAAAACATACGGGTAATAATCCTACTTTAATTAGAATAGAAACCAATGCCGGACACGGAGCGGGAACGCCTGTTTCAAAAACTATTGAGCAATATGCTGATATTTTTGGATTTACTTTATACAATATGGGTTATAAAGATTTGCCTAACGCAACAAAAGTAAAAGGATAATTTTAGTTTAAAAATAAAAAACCGCTCAACTGAGCGGTTTTTTATTATATGATTTCTAAAATTTCTGCTTCATTAAAAGGAATAACCTCCCCAATTTTTTTTCCTAATAATTGCTTTCCAATAGGTGATTTTGTTGAAACAACAAAATAATCTTCTCCTTCAACAGTTATTTTTCCAACACTAACAGCTAAAAAATAAGTGCCTTTTGTTGTTTTTATTAGACTTCCCATTTTACAATTTCCCGTTGAAGTTTCAATGGTTAACTTTTGCAGCGTTTCTTTCATTTCATTTACTACAAGCAATTGTTGACTTGCTTTTTCCATTTCCAACTGTAACATGGCTCTACCGGTTTCGTGTTTATCTCCTGAAGAGCTTTTGGTTTCAGACAATAAATCTTTTTTATTTGATGTAATTGTTTCTAAAACATTACTTTCTTTTTGGCTTACAAAATTTAAACACGTTTTGTAAATCAATTTTTTTATTTGGCTAAAATCATTCATAATTCAATTGTAAAAATAACTCATTCCAAATTGTTTTAATAATTTTGCACAATGCAATTTACAGGTAAACGCTATTTAGATTATAGCTCATTTATAAAATCGACTTTTGGAGAGCGGGTTCAAAAAATTTCATTAGATATCGGTTTTTCTTGTCCAAATAGAGATGGTTCAAAAGGATATGGCGGTTGTACCTATTGCAATAACAATACATTTAATCCAGATTATTGTGAACCTACAAAAAGCATAAAAGAGCAGTTAGAACAAGGGATTGCTTTTTTCGGAAAAAAATACAATTCTATTCACTATTTAGCTTATTTTCAAGCTTATACAAATACATATTCTGATTTAGATTCGCTTAAAAAAATGTATGAAGAAGCTTTAAATGTTGATGGAGTTATTGGTTTAGTAATTGGTACACGGCCCGATTGTATTTCAGATGAAGTGATTGAATACTTATCATTTTTATCAAAAAAATACTTTATTTCATTAGAATTTGGTGTTGAAAGTACTAATGAAAAAACACTACTCTCTGTGAATCGTTGCCATACTTTTGAAGAAACAAAAGCAACTTTTGAAAAGTGTAAAAACAAGGGCTTTCATTTAGGGGCGCATATTATTTTAGGATTACCTGGAGAAAATAAACAAGACTTACTTAACCACGCTTTTGAAGTTTCAAAATTACCAATTGATACTCTAAAAATGCACCACTTACAAATTGTAAAAAATTCTGTAATGGCAATTCAACATAAGAGAAATCCTGAAAATTTTAATCTGTTTTCATCGGAAGATTACATAGAATTTATTAGCAATTTTATTAGTCATTTGCGTCCAGATATAATTATAGAACGCTTTATAAGTGAAACACCTCAAGACTTATTGATTGCTCCAAAATGGAACAATTTAAAAAACTTTGAAGTAGTTGCTAAAATTGACAAAAAGTTAATTGAAAAGAATTGCTGGCAAGGAAAGTATTACACTACTGATATTCAATAATATATTGTAACTTTAATTGTTATTTTCAATGAAAGCATTTTGGATTATTTACTGCTTTTTATTTTACTGGCTTTATTAGCCGAAATTTTAGGAACAGTTGGCGGATTTGGTTCTTCACTATTTTTTGTTCCAATTGCTAGTTTTTTTCTCGATTTTCATTCGATTTTAGGAATTACAGCCATATTTCATGTATCTAGTAATATTACTAAAATAGCATTTTTCAGAAAAGGTTTTGACAAAAATATAGTTATTTGGGTAGGAGTTCCTGCTGTAATTTTTGTAATAATTGGAGCTTATCTAAGTAAGTTTTTGGAAAATTTCTATTTAGAAATTGTGCTTGCTTTTTTCTTAATAATAACAAGTTTAACATTTTTTATTTTTAAAAAAATAATTATTAAACCAACTATAAAAAATTCATTTTTAGGAGGTCTCTTTTCTGGATTAATTGCTGGTTTAATTGGAACTGGAGGTGCAATTAGAGGTATTACACTGGCTTCTTTCAATTTACCCATTCAAACATTTATAGCGACTTCAGCAATTATAGATTTAGGTATTGATATTAGTAGAGGTTTTGTTTATTATTCAAATGGTTTTGTTCATAAACACGATTTATATTTAATTCCTTTTTTACTAGTTACTAGTATTATTGGAACTTTCCTAGGTAAGAAAATATTAAATAAAATTTCAGAAGAAAAATTTAAATCAATTGTTTTAATTCTAATTTTTATTACTGGAGTTATTACACTTGTAAAAATTACAATGTAATCGTTTTTCTATTAAAATAATTTGTAAGTTTATTGAATGTGTTTTTTGTACTCAAAACAGCTATTTGAAATGCCTTGGATTTTTATTCCAGGCTTATAGATACTTCCTTTTTTTCAACTTTAAAATATTTTAACATTAAACTTTAATCTCAAAAAAAATGAGCAATATAATTGTATTAGGAGCAGGAATGGTAGGTTCTACAATGGCTATTGATTTGGCAAAAAAACATTTAGTAACAATTACCGATTTTAATGAAGAGGCCTTAGAAAAAGCTATAAAAAAATGCGATAAACTAATTCCTGAAATTTTAGATGTAACCAATAAAAAAGAACTGCAAGAAATCCTAAAACCTTTCGATTTAGTAATTTGTGCTGTTCCTGGTTTTTTAGGTTTTGAAACTTTGAAGTCTATTATTGAAGCTAAAAAAAATGTAATTGATATCTCGTTTTTCCCTGAAAATTCTTTAGAGTTAGATTTATTAGCTAAAAAATACAATGTAACCGCTATTGTAGATTGCGGAGTAGCACCAGGAATGGGAAATTTTATTTTAGGCTATTATAATGAAAAACTTCAACTAACAGATTTTGAGTGTTTAGTTGGTGGTTTACCGAAAATAAAAAAATGGCCATTTAATTATAAAGCACCTTTTTCACCAGTTGATGTAATTGAGGAATATACACGTCCAGCTCGGTATGTAGAAAATGGTCATATTGTTGTGAAAGAAGCATTGTCAGATGTTGAACTTGTGAATTTTGAAGCTGTTGGAACCTTGGAGTCTTTTAATTCTGATGGTTTAAGATCTATTATTTTCACAATGCCCCATATTCCAAATATGAAAGAAAAAACATTGCGTTACCCTGGCCATATTGAGTATATTAATGTTTTGAAAAAAAGCGGTTTTTTTAATGAAGAAAAAATAATTATAAATGGAACTAAAATTTCGCCATTAGATTTTACTTCAAAAGTTCTTTTTAATGAATGGAAATTAGGAGATACCGAAGAAGAAATTACTGTAATGAGGATTACTTTAAAAGGAGTTAATGAAAACGGTAAACAAAAAACAATAATTTACAATTTACATGATGAATATTGTGCCAAAACTAACTCTTCATCTATGGCAAGAACTACAGGTTATACCGCTACAGCTACAGCCAACATGTTTTTAGATGGCTTATTTAAAGAAAAAGGAGTGTTCCCACCTGAATTAGTTGGTAAATACGAAGCCTGCTTTAATTATATCCTATCCTATTTAAAAAAACGAAATGTTATCTATAATAGAGAAGAAATCTAATTTTTAAAAAAATAGTTGTCAGAGTAAAAAATTATGTTACTTTCGTTGACTGATTAGTCAATTAAAAATGGATAAAAGAGAATTATTATTAGAAGCAGCTACAAAACTTTTTGTTGAAAGAGGATTGCATGCAACACCAACTTCAGTAATTTCAAAAGAAGCTGGAGTGAGTGCTGGAATCCTGTTTCATTACTTTAAAACCAAAGATGATTTAATTGATGAATTGTATGTTTCCATTAAAAAAGAGTATACTTCTTCAATACTAAATGACATAAACAAAATCAAATCTGACCTAGGGAAATTACGCTTATTATGGTCAAACTCTTGGAACTGGGCAATAGATAATGATATAAAATTCAAGTTTTTATTACAAGTAGATAATACAAATTGTTCCGAAAGAGTTAAAAGTCATCCTGAAATTATAGCAAAGTATGAATTATTCAATAAGTTAATTCAAGACTATGTTAATAAAGAACTTTTTAAAAATATTGACACTTATTTTATAATGGGTGCTATGTTTGGATTAATCACTTCAATGGTTAACTATTTAACCCTTTTTCCTGAAAAAAGAAATGATCAAGTTTTTATTGAACAGGCGTGGGAACTATTTTATAACAGTTTAAAAGCCTAAAAAAATTAAATAAAATATTGAGTGTTTAATCAATCAAAATAAATAAAAATCTACTAATTAAATTATGAAAAACAAAACAGCTTTAATAACAGGAGCATCAACAGGAATTGGAAAAGAATTGGCAATAATTCACGCTTCAAAAAGTGGAAATTTAGTGATAATTGCCCGAAATGAAAGTAAATTAAATAAGCTTAAACAAGAATTAGAGAAAAAATATAAAGTAAAAGTTGTAGTTATAGCTAAAGATTTAAGCAATTTAAACGCAGCCAAAGAAATTTATGATGAAGTAAAAAAACAAGGTATTGAAATTGACTACTTAATAAATAACGCAGGTTTTGGAGCTTTAGGAAAGTTTCATGAGTTAGATTTAGCTAGGCAAATTTCAATGATAAACCTAAACATTACAGCATTAACAACATTAACCCATTTGTTCCTTCCAGAATTTGTGCAACGTAATAGTGGAAAAATAATGAATACCTCTTCTACTGCTAGTTTTATGCCTGGTCCTTTGCAAGCTGTCTACTTTGCAACTAAAGCTTATGTTACATTTTTTAGTAATGCGCTTTCTGAAGAATTGCACGATACAATTATTACAGTAACCAACTTAATGCCTGGAGCTACCGAAAGTGAATTTGGAGCAACATCTGGAATGGATAAAACCAAAATGTTTCAAAAAACAGCCACTGCATATTCAGTAGCATTAGATGGCTACAACGGAATGTTAAAAGGAAAATTAGATGTGATTTCAGGGTTAAATTTTGGGCAAAAACTAATGATGGCCTCCATTCCATTTATGCCTAAAAAAATGGTTTTGAAACAAATAAGACAAATGCAAGAAGTTAAAAATGATTAAAATATTACTAAAAATACTTAAAAGAATTATGATTGGAATATTATCTGTAGTTGGTGTAATTACTTTAGTTGGTGTTGCCTTTGTAAATGTTAGCCCTCAGTTTGGTGCTGAAGCAAAAGAACAAAGTTTAGAAAGAATTAGAAAATCTTCTAATTTTTTGAATGGTGAATTTAAAAATAGTGAAAAAACAATACAAAATACAGGTTTTAAATGGAGTACAATTCCACAATTTTTTACAAACGGGAATAATAAAGTGCCATCCAAAGAATTGCCTATTGAAAAACTAACAAAAAGTTATTTTGAGAATGTACCTATTCAACCTAGAATAACTTGGTTTGGTCATTCTACATCTTTTGTAGAAATGGAAGGACTTACTATTTTTATTGATCCAATGTTAGGAGATGTTCCTGCTCCTAGTCCATTTTTGGGTACTAAAAGATTTCAGAAGGAATTACCAATTTCAATAGATTCTTTACCAAAAATAGATATTGTGTTAATTTCTCACGATCATTATGATCATTTGGATTATGGTTCAATTGTGAAACTAAAAGATAAAGTTGCTGAATTTTATGTGCCTTTAGGTATTAAAGCTCATTTAACTTTATGGGGAGTTGAAGCCTCCAAAATAACAGAATTTGATTGGTGGGAAAGTATCCGTTTCAACAAGGTTGAATTTGTATCAACACCTGCACGACATTTTTCAGGAAGAGGAGTTACTAATAGAAATAGTACTTTATGGTGTTCTTGGGTATTAAAATCTGAAAATTCAAATATCTTTTTTAGTGGTGATAGCGGTTATGGAAAACACTTTAAAGAAATTGGTGAAAAATACGGTCCATTTGATTTTGCAATGGTTGAATGCGGACAATACAATGAGCAATGGTCTCAAATTCATATGACTCCCGAAGAAACTATCCAGGCGAGTATTGATGTTAAAAGTAGCTTAACAATGCCTATTCATTGGGGTTCGTTCAAATTAGCATTACATAGTTGGGATGACCCAATTATACGAGTTTCCGCACAAGCAAAAGTACTGAATGTAAAAATAACAACTCCAAAAATTGGAGAGGCTATTGTATTAAGTGAAGAAAATTACCCTTCAGAAAAATGGTGGCTACAGTAATTTAAAAGTCAAATTTCAATTGTATATTAATGAGTTTTTCATCACTTTTATTTGAATGAATGTTTAAATTAGTAACTGAAATTCCTAATAACCGAACGGAATCTAAAACTTTTTCTTGAAACAATAATTCTTTAACAGTTGCTAAAATTATTGATGTATCTTTAACAAAATAAGGCAATGTTTTACTTCTTGTTTGAGTTTTAAAATCACTATATTTAATTTTTAAAGTAATTGTTTTTCCTGCTACTTTGGATCTGATAAGCCTTTGTTCTAATTCTTTTGAAATCTGCTCTAACTTTTCTAACATAAACACTTCAGAAGTTAAATTTTGTACAAATGTATGTTCAGCAGCTACTGATTTTCGCTTTCTGTTTGGTTTAACTTCACTATTGGTAATTCCTCGTACAATGTTGTAGTAGTAACTTCCTGAACTTTTAAAATGTTGAATTAAAAATTCCTCTGTTTTTAATTTTAAATCTTTTCCATAAAAAACACCTAAACTGTACATTTTTTGAGTAGTAACTTTTCCAACTCCATAAAACTTTTCAATAGGTAATTCTTCTAAAAATTGAATTACCTTTTCTGGCGGAATTGTTTTTTGTCCGTTTGGTTTATTAATATCAGACGCAATTTTAGCAACAAATTTACTGTTGGAAATTCCTGCAGAAGCATTCAACTTTAATTCATCAAGAATACGTTGACGGATTTCCTTTGCAATTAAACTTGCTGAAGGATTTCCTTTTTTATTTACAGTAACATCTAAATAAGCTTCATCTAAAGAAAGTGGTTCTATTAAGTCTGTATATTCACTAAATATTTGATGAATTTTTTTTGAAATTTCTTTATAACGTTCAAAGCGAGGTCGTACAAAAATTAAATGAGGGCAATTTCTTTTAGCAATAATTGCACTCATAGCTGAGCGAACACCAAATTTTCTTGCTTCGTAACTTGCAGCAGCAACAACACCTCTTTCTTCACCTCCACCAACAGCAATAGGTTTTCCTCTTAATTCAGGATTATCCAATTGCTCTACAGATGCGTAAAATGCATCCATATCAATGTGAATAATTTTTCTGAATGTATTATTTTTTTCTTTCACTAAAACAAATATAAATGAAAAGGGTTGCTATTTAGCAACCCTTTTAAACCTATATTAAAAATTGTTAGTTATACAATTCCTAAATCTAACATTGAATCTGCAACTTTTATAAAACCAGCAATATTTGCACCTTTTACATAGTTTATATAACCATCTTGTTCAGTTCCATATTTTAAACAAGCTGTGTGAATAGAGTGCATAATTTGATGTAATTTAGCATCAACTTCATCTTTAGTCCAGTTTAGTTTCATTGCATTTTGTGACATTTCTAAACCAGAAACAGCAACTCCACCTGCATTTACAGCTTTACCTGGAGCATATAATATTTTAGATTTATGAAATTCATGAATAGCTTCTGGAGTACATCCCATATTAGAAACTTCAGCAACATATTGCACACCATTAGCAACTAATTTTTTAGCATCATCTCCATTTAATTCATTTTGAGTTGCGCAAGGCATTGCAATGTCGCATTTAACTCCCCAAGGTTTTTCACCTGGGTAGAATTTTGCTTCTGGAAATTCTTGAACATAAGGAGAAACTATATCATTATTTGAAGCTCTTAAAGCTAATAAATAATCAATTTTTTCAGCATCTAATCCTTTTTCATCATAAATATAACCATCTGGACCAGATATAGTTACAACTTTACCTCCTAGCTCTGTAAGTTTTAAAGCTGATCCCCAAGTCACATTTCCAAATCCAGAAAGTGAAATTGTTTTTCCTTCAAACGTATCATTTTTAGTGTCTAGCATTTCTTTTGTAAAGTAAACTCCACCAAAACCAGTAGCTTCTGGTCTAATTAAGCTTCCTCCCCAATTTAAACCTTTACCTGTAAATACGCCAGAATTTTCTTGTTGTAGTTTTTTATACATTCCGTACATAAAACCAATTTCACGTCCGCCTGTTCCAATATCACCTGCCGGCACATCTGTGTTTGGCCCAATAACTCTCCATAATTCAAGCATAAAAGCTTGACAAAAACGCATAATTTCATTGTCTGATTTTCCTTTTGGATTAAAATCAGAACCGCCTTTTCCACCTCCCATTGGTAAGGTAGTTAGTGCATTTTTAAAGATTTGTTCGAAACCTAAAAATTTTAAAATACTTAAGTTAACACTAGGGTGTAAACGAATACCTCCTTTATATGGACCAATAGCATTATTAAATTGTACTCTGTGACCTAAATTAACTTGTACTTTTCCGGCATCATCTACCCAAGAAATTCTAAATGTTAAAATACGATCTGGCTCCACTAAGCGCTCAATAATTTTTGCTGCTTCATATTGTGGATTTTCATTATATATTGTCTCAATAGATTCTAAAACTTCGTGCACAGCTTGCAAATATTCTTTTTCGCCTGGGTGCTTAGTTTCAAGATTAGTTAATATTTCTTTTACATTCATAATTGTATTATTTATAGTTGGTTAAAAAATAAAATCGTACACAAAAGTACATCTTTTTAATTCAATTTTAAGTAACTTTTATATTGTTATTTTTAATATTTAATATTTATTTAACGATATTTTATTAATTTGAGATATTTTAATTGTTTTAAAGGTTGTTTTTTATGAAATACATATTTTTACATGAATCCACCTGGAGGCATTTCATCACTTAAATCATCTAGTTTTGAGACATCTTCAATTGAAAAACCTTCTTTAAAAATAGCTGCTTTATTATTTTTCCCTTCAATAATTACTGTAAGGGGCTCTTTAAAGCAGATGTGACGTAAAAATTCATCTTCATATAGAGCTTCCTGTTTGTTTAAATAATTAACATCAAAATAGCCATCATTTATAAATGGATTTATAGTTAAATAACCTACTTTAAAAGATGTTAAATTCTGAAAAAAATGAGTTCCTTGACTTGGGTCAATTCTAAAATTATCTAATCCAGACTCAACTATAATTTTGGCGGCAGAAATTTGTGGCCAAATAACTGGTATTCCTAACCAAGGATCACTTGATCCCCATCTTCCTGGACCAACTAAAATATAGCGTTTATCTTTTTCAATAAACAATTTATTAATTTTCTCAACAGCTGTAGCAATTTGCCTAGTATTTGCCGAATTAAATGTTTCTGGCTTTACATAAACAAAATCTGTAATATTCTCATATTTACCGTTCCCTAATGCTGATTCCGAGTAAATAATTGAATCGTTAACATTAAAATTGTCGGGCAATTTACCTACATCATCATTACTTTCAACAATTGGTCTAATTTGTAAAAAACTAAATTCTTTTCGTTTTCCTTCTGGAACGTCCAAATTTATTGCAAACTCAATTTCAATTGGATTTCGCATTTCTCTTTGGCCTGTTTTTAATAGTTCTTGTAAAATTTCTGCTAAAGGAAATGTATTGAATTTTAAAATATTATCAAATGAAATAACTCGAATTCCATCGTGCATTACACCTGGTCTAATAATATTATTTTGTAAATCATACGTTGAAGCAACAAATTTTAATGAGCCATGATTTTCAGCTTTTCTAATAGAAATTTTCTTTTTATTTATAGATTGATTTGTAGAAACTGCATAACTGTTTGGATTTATATCTAATCCGTAAAAATACTGTTGCGTATCACGTTGCGTTGTGCCAGGGGATGATAATTGTAATATTTTTTTAGGATGGTACGGAGAAAATCTTAAGGTTTGACCTCCCCCAACAATCATTTCACCTAAACCTAAAGCAATATTAGCAATTCCTTCACGTGGGAGTTCATTCCCTATTGGGTAAAAATTTATAGATCTTGCAACACCTGAAACATTTGGGTAGTATACATCTTGATATTGTTTTCCTGTAACTTCTTGTAAAATTACTGCCATTTTACTTTCTTCAATTGTGTGAGCTGTAGTTTTTAAGTACATTTTACTACCTATAAAAAATGCTGATGCCATTACAGATTTAATAGCATTGCAAACCATTTCAAGCATTTGGTCTGGCGCCGCTTGCGGAAGCATATAAGTTGCAAAAACCCCTGCAAATGGCTGATAATGTGAGTCTTCAAGAACACTTGACGACCTGACTGCAAGTGGTGATTTGTTTACTTTTAAAAATGACTTAATATCTTCAACAACCCAAATTGGTAGTGGTTTAGATATAAATTCATTTAATATTTCATCATCCTCATCACAGTTAGCAACAAACCTAATAAGCTTATGTTGCTCCATAAACTCATCAAAAACATCAGTACTTAAAACAACAGTTCTTGGTATTGAGATTAAAACATTATCAAATTTTTTAAATAATTTATTACGCTTTAAAAACGAATCTATAAATGCCAAACCTCTTCCTTTTCCTCCTAAAGCTCCATCACCAATTCGGGCAAAACCTAAATATTCGTCGTATTTATTTTTATTGAATTTTGAAATTACTCCTCTAGATCTAAATACTCGATATAATTTTATGGCATTAATTAAAAATTCTCTCGCTTCATTAACATCCAAAAAATCATCATATTCTATATTGCTAAACAAGTTTGCAAGCGGAAAAAGAGCCCTTGATTTTAGCCATTTTGAATATTCACTTCGTTTTGCATGATACATTATTGAATCTGAAGAAACTGTATTTAACGCTCGTTGAAAACCAGTTAAATCCTTTACAGAGACCAATACTTTCATTTGAACTGGATCCCAAAATTCAAATTCGCCAAAAGAAAAATATTGATTAATATATGTCTTTATCTCTTCTTCTAATGTTTCAGAGTGCTTATATAAAAATTTACCCTTTAGCTCTAAAGCAAATTTCTCGTTATTACTATCTGATGATTGGATTAAAACAGGGAAATAACGCTCAAAACTTCTAATGTATTTTAATAATTCAAAACCAGCTTTAGGATCTCGCTTACCACTTTTAAAATAAGAGACATCTGAAATAACACCTAAAAGATTGTCCTTATATTTATCGAACAAGAGTTTCCCTTCCTCAAAGTTTGTCGTTAATAATATTTTTGGCCTACCTCGCATTAACATCATTTTCCTATGTTCGTTAAGGCCTTCAGACATAAAAGCATCGGACTGCTTTAATATAATTTTATAAATTATTGGTAAATACCTAGAATAAAAACGTAATGAATCTTCAACTAATAAAATGGCTTTTACTCCAATTTGATTAATGTCGTGTTCAGCATTCATTCTATCTTCCGATAATTTGATAATCGCTAAAAAAATATCAACATTACCATTCCAATGAAAAACAAAATCTATAAATCCAGCATTTGCTTTTTCTAATTTTTGCCTTAATTCTGATGAGTAATGACTTAACGCAGCTATTGGTACGTCTGGAAACGATTCTTTAATTGTTTTTGAAGTCTCAAATGCTTTATAATTTCCAATATCTAACCAAGTTATTACTAAATCAATTTTATCTGTAGCTAATGTCTCTATGGCTCTTTTTGCAGAATTAGCATGTATAAAACTTGGAGGGTACCTTAAGTTTAATGAGGTGTATTCATAAAAGATGCGTTCATCAATTCTCCCATCCTCTTCTAACATATAAAAATCATAGTTAGAGCAAACAATAAGTACTTTATTAATTCTATTTTGCATTAATTCATTAAATGCAACTTCTTCAAATTCGTATTTTCTTAAATCTGGTAATACCCTTTTTGTCATTTTATTCCATTATTTTCTATAACCAAGAAAGCTGTTAAGTACTTAAAAATTTTGTTTTGTTTATAAAAAAGGGTTACCAGTAGCAACCCTTTTTAAGTGTAAATAAAGAACTATTAAAATTAAAAAAAAATTGTACAATACTTCACTTATAATTATAAACAAATTAATAAATTATTTTATTTTATATTTCATAATAAAATATAACTTATTTTATGCTTTAATCAAAAAGTAGATCAAATATAGCTATATTTTTAATTATAATAAGAAAAAAGCCTTCTGTTTTAATTAAATTTACATTTTCTCTAAATCGTTTTCGTAAATTGACTTTTATTATTTATTCTAACAACTTATATATCAACTATAAAATTGAAAAACACATTCATTTATCATTACATTTCAAAAACACTAAAACAAAATAAAAATGTGTAAATTTGCATTCTAATTTTATATGAAAAATGTTAGATAAAGTAAAAGAATTGATTGGTGAAGTAACTGCATTTAATGCAACAACCAAAGATGAAATTGAAACTTTTAGAATTAAATTTTTAAGTAAAAAAGGATTGCTTAACGATTTATTTGATGAATTTAAAAATGTTGCTCCAGCTGAGAGAAAAGAGTTTGGACAAGCTTTAAATACTCTTAAAAATTTAGCTCAAGATAAAGTAAATGAGTTAAAAGATATTCTTGAAAATTCAAGTGAGCAAAAAGGTTTTTATGGTGACTTAACACGTCCTGAAGAACCAATTGAATTAGGTTCTCGCCATCCAATTTCTTTGGTTAGAAACAAAATTATTGATGTGTTTTCACGTATTGGATTTACTGTTTCTGAAGGACCAGAAATTGAAGATGACTGGCACAATTTTACAGCTTTAAACTTGCCTGAATATCATCCAGCACGTGATATGCAAGATACTTTTTTTATTGAAACAAATCCTGATATTTTATTAAGAACACATACATCGTCTGTTCAAGTGCGTTATATGGAAAATAATAAACCGCCAATTAGAACAATTTCTCCGGGAAGAGTTTTTAGAAACGAGGATATTTCAGCACGTGCACATTGTATTTTTCACCAGGTTGAAGGTTTGTATATTGATACTGATGTCTCTTTTGCCGATTTAAAACAAACCTTGTTATATTTTACCAAAGAAATGTTTGGTAAATCTAAAATACGCTTACGCCCATCCTATTTTCCATTTACCGAACCAAGTGCTGAAGTAGATATTTATTGGGGATTGGAAACTGAAACCGACTATAAAATAACAAAAGGAACCGGTTGGTTAGAAATTATGGGTTGTGGTATGGTTGATCCAAATGTGTTAAAAAACACAAATATTGACCCTCAAATTTATTCTGGTTATGCATTTGGAATGGGAATTGAACGTATTGCTATGCTATTATATCAAATTCCAGATATTAGAATGTTTTACGAAAATGATGTTCGATTTTTAGAGCAATTTAAATCTGTTATATAATTTATAAATTCCGCTCATTGCGGAATTTTTTTATCTTATTTCAATATGAAAAAAGACATCCAAATTCCTAAAGTTACAAACGTTTTTATGGCTATTGTTAAAGAATATAATACCATTTTTAAATGTGATGATTGGCACGCTTATTTAATAAACAACAAAGAAGTTGATATAGAAATGGTGTTAATTGTTTCCAAAGGATATGACGAAGATACATTATCTGAAACCTCTTTATTTAGACATAAAATTGAAAAACTTCCTGCAAAATCTTTTGCAAAAGTTGAATTACTTCAAGAAGAAGTTTTAAAAATTTCAAACTTTTTTAACGTCACTTTCTTTGAAGGAAATGCTATGTTTGATAAAAAATTTGTTTTTGAAAAAGATACTATTAAAGAAAGTGCTTTACGAACTATACCATTATTAAATAAACGTGGTATATTGGTAAAATAAATAATCTACTATTTCTAATGAAAAGTTTCTCTGTTTCCCTATTATTATTTTTAAGTTCATTTCTTAATGCTCAAAACATTCCTTTGTATGTTGGTTCATATACAGGAGCTGACAGCGAAGGTATTTACACGTATGATTTTAATTACAAAACTGGTGAATTAAGTAATAAAAAATTAATTATTAAAATTGAAAATCCTTCATTTATAACTTTATCATCAAACAAAAAAATGTTATTTAGTGTAAGCGAAAATGGAGAAAATAGCCTAGTTAGATCTTATGCACTTGATAAAAATAAATCGTATAATTTCATTAATGAAGTAAGCAGTAATGGTGAAAACCCTTGCCATATTCAGCTGAATAAACAAAAGACTAAAATTGTTGTTTCAAACTATACTGGCGGAACAATTTCAATATATAATGTATTAAAAAATGGTAGTTTAAGTGAAAATATTCAAGTAATAGACCATAATATTATTACAACAAAATCTCACGCACATTCAGCTCAATTTTATAAAAATGACTTATTTGTTGCTGATTTAGGTAGAGATTTTCTGGCTCATTATACTCATAAAAATGATTCCTATAATTTAAATAATTACTATTTAATGGAGGAAAAATCGGGTCCTCGTCATTTTGAAATTAACAAAAAAGGGCGTTTTATTTATGTTTTAAATGAGTTAAATTCTACAATTTCGGTGTTAAAAAAGTTTAATGAAACGTATAATAACATTCAAAATATCAGTACTTTAAGAGATGATTATACAGCACAAAATTCAAGTGCAGATATACATTTATCTAAAAATAAAAAGTTTCTTTATGTTTCAAACCGAGGTGAAAATTCTATAGCCGTTTTTAAAATAAACAGCAAAAATGGGGAGCTTCAAAAAATTCAAAATATAGCTGTTCAAGGTGATTGGCCAAGAAATTTCACATTAGCACCAAATGGTAATTTTTTGTTAGTAGCAAATCAGAGAAGTAAAAATATCAGTGTTTTTAAAGTTGATAAAAAAAATGGGGAACTAACTTTTTTATATAGTATAGATGCACCCACGCCAGTTTGTTTAGTATTTTAGTTCAAAATAATAGATGTTATCTGTATTATCATATCTAAAAGTATTTAAAAATCCTGTTCTTTCCGTTTTAAAAATAACACTTAAATCATCAAATTTAGAATTAAAAACAGTTACTTTTTGTGGCAATGTCCATTTTCCATTTACTCTATTGGTTTTATAAATATTGAAAACTCCTTCTTCATAAATTACATTACTAATTACAGGTTTTTCATTTTCAATAGTGTATTCAACTTCCCTAACTTTTGCCTGATGTGCATTTGACGAGAAATAGATGGTGTTTTCATCATAAATTGTTGGATTTATAATATTAAAACCTGTTTGAGTTATAAAAATAACTTCAGAGCGTTGCCATTCATTATTACTATCTCTTTTCAATTCCAGCAAATGATAAAACCCTTTTTCGTTGGTAATAATCACCATTTGCTCTCCTGTTTTAGAAATTGCCGGATGTGCATACATAAAACCTTTTTTGTAAATTGAAAGTGGCTTGTCTTTAGAAATTTTATTATTTACTAAAGTCCCTTTAAATATGGCTAAATCATAAACATTTGAAATAGCTGGTTTTAGCCCTTTTATGCTTTTTGTAAAGTAAATTTCATTTTTATAAACAGAAACTTTTCCAGCATGAAATTTACTGTTTACTTTAATTTTTTGAGAGTCATTTTCTAAATCTGAAAAATACAATTTATAGAAACCTAATTTATTTTCTGAAGCGTATAAAATGCCGTTTTTATAAATTGTTGGCGAAATATTTTCCTTTGAATTTAATGATATATAAGTGTCATAAATAGCAATACTGTCATTTTCAAAAATTAGACTTTTCCCTTGCGCCTTCAGGGTTGAAAAAGTACAAATTGAGAAAAATAGCACACAAACAAGCCAATATTTCATTTTTAAAAATTAAATTAAATCTTCTATTAAATGGCTGTCAATAATAGATTTTAACTCATCCTTGTTTATAGGTTTCGAAATAAAATTATTACAACCAGCAGCCAGCGCTTTTTCTTTATCCTCTGGGGTTGAATATGCTGTTTGTGCAATAATTGGAAGATTGGGATTAAATTCTCTTATTTTACGTGTAGACTCATATCCATCCATTACCGGCATATTAATATCCATAAGTACAAAATCTATATCAGTTTCATTTTTACAAATGTCAAGTGCTTCTTTCCCGTTTCTTGCGTGAATTATATCACAATTAAGCATAATTTTATCTGTTAAAATAATTTCAATGAACAAATAATTAACTTCTTCATCTTCAACTATTAAAACTTTATATTTTGACCTTACATCAACTTCCTTTGATGGAGAACAATCGTCTTTGTTTGGGTTTTTAACACGTTTATAAGGTATTTTTACCCAAAAAGTAGAACCTTCCCATTTGGTAGATTCAACAGAGATTTCCCCGCCTAATAATTCCGTATTTTCTTTTGCTATGGATAAACCTAAACCTAAACCACTTGCATTTCTTGATAAATCTTTTTCTTCCTGAGAAAAACGTTCAAATATTATATCTATTTTTTCTGGCTTTATCCCAATTCCTGTGTCTCTTACAAAAATTTCTAACTGATTATCAACTAATTGATAACCAAATGTAATATTTCCTTTATTGGTAAATTTCAAAGCATTTTCCAATAAATTACTTATAATTTTTTGTAGTTTTCCTTTGTCTGTATAAATAGTACTTTCACAATCAGATAATTGATTTTTAACGTAGAGCGGAACGCCATTTTCTTTGGCTTTTAAATCGAAAATTGAAAATAATTCTAATAACAAATCATTCAAACAAACTTTAGATTCTAAAACTTTTACTTGTTTTGTACCAAGCCTGGAAATTTCCAAAATATCATCTATTACCTGTAATAACTGTTTTCCACTATTTTGGATGATGCTTACAAAATAGTTTCTTTTTACAGGTGATAAATTCTCATTGTTTAAAAGTTCAGAGAAACCTAGAATTCCATTCATTGGAGTTCTAATTTCATGAGACATGTTATTTAAAAAAGCTGTTTTTAATCTATTGCTTTCTTCTGCTTTTTCTTTAGCAATTATTAGTTCATTTTCAGTTTTTTTAATATTGGTAATATCAATTATAGTTGCAATTGCCTTACCTTTATTCCCAATTAATGCCAATTTTACATAGCCTATTATTTTTTCTCCTTTAGTAGTTAAAAATTCTGTTTCAGTTATAAAAGTTTTATCATTATTAGCAATGGCTAAAAATTCTTTTTTTAAAGCTTCAAAAGATTTCTCATTATTAGTTTTTTGAAAATGTTTAATTAATCCCTTTATGTCTTTTACACCAAACAAATTCAAACATGATTCATTAACATTTAAAATTTTGATTTTGCTAATACATAATTTTACAAAATTTAAATTTTCATTCAAGTATATTTCTAAGTTAGGTACTTCTTTCTTTTTTTTGGTTAATAAGGCTATAACTTCAGAAAAATCTTCTTCAAAAATTGAAACAGGTGTGTGCTCAAATATATTTAAGTATCTATCTCTAGAGTCAATTAATAATTTATTATTGTCATATAATTCTATACTTAATTCATTTAACTCTTTATTTTTTGTTTTAAGTTTATTTGAAGCTATTTTTAATTTGGTAATATCGGTTACAAGTGCAAATGAACCAAGTCGTTCATTTAAATTATTATAAATAGGAGATGTATTAAACAAACAACGAACTTTTTTGCCTTTTTTTGTAGTTAATTCAATTTCATAACTTGTAGATAAACCTTGTTCTCTATTTTTTAATTGTTCTTTAAAAATTTCAACATTTTCACTATCAACAAAATTAAAAATGGACTTGTTTACAAATTCTTTTTCTTCATATTCTAAAATTTGACATAATTTAGCGTTTACTTCTATGGTAACTCCAGTTGTGTCAATAATCCAAAAACCTTCGTTAGCAGTTTGAAGAATTCTTTTTAAATAATCTTCACTTTCCTTAATTTTTGAATAAGCTTCCTCTAAATTAATTTCAGATTGTATTTTTTCTGAAATATCTTCTTTTATTGCTAAAAAATTGGTAATTATTCCCTGCTCATTAATTATAGGAGTAATTGTAGATTGTTCCCAAATTATTTCACCCGATTTACTTATATTATGAAACTGTCCTTGCCAAATTTCTCCTGCTAAAATGGTTGCCCATAGATTGGTGTAAAAGCTTTTAGGAAGTTTGCCTGAGTTTAATATTCGGGGATTTTGGCCTAATGCTTCTTCAGCACTATAGCCTGTTACTTCTGAAAATTTAGGGTTTGTATATTCAATATTTCCTTTGGAATCCGTAATAACTATAACGTTAGCACTTTGTGAAACTGCTGCAGATAATAATTTATTGTCTCTGGAAATTTTCTTTCTTAAGGAAATATCTCTAGCAAAGCCCAAAAATAATTTTTCTCCTCCCAATTGAAATGCACCAATATTAACTTCAACAGGAAAAACGGACCCGTTTTTATGTTTGTGAATAGTTTCAATAGTTGTTTGACTATTAGATTGAATAGTATCCCATACTTCACTAACATTAGTTAAACTGGTGTACATTCCATCCAAATCTGACACCTTCATTGTTAATAATTCAGCTTTAGAATATCCTAAATTTTTGCAAGCTCTTGTGTTTACATTTACAATATTTCCATTAACATCAGACAAAAACATAGCATCACCAGCTTGTTCAATTATTGTTTTAAACAATAATTCGCTCTTTTCTGCTTTAATTTTTGCTTCTACTAATTCTTCTTCAATTTGCTTTCTTTTAGTAATGTCTTGCATGGATCCAATTATTTTAATTGAATTTCCATTGGCGTCTTGTACTAATTTACCTAATGAATGAATCCAGACTGTTTTTTGGTCGTTATCCCTTATTATTCTATACTCTTTATTATATGATGGAATTTTTTTAATGATAACATCTTCAATATCAATTAATACAGTATCTCTATCACTAGGATGAACTAAATTAGCTATACTTTGTTTATTTTTTTGAAAATTTATATTTATTCCTAAAATTTCATTCAAAATATCTGAACTTTCCCAATTTCCTGTTGAAACATCTAGAACAAAAGAGCCTACTTTCGCAATTTTTTGTGCTTCACTTAGCCTAGTTTCAGTCTCTTCTAAATCTATATTTTTTAGATTTATCTTATCTTGAAAAAGAATTTTTTCAAGAATTTTTTCAACTTTTATAGCAATAATTTGAATAATTTTTTCTGCTATATCTATATTTTTAAAAGCTGAATTATCCATTATTGCAATTAACCCTATAGGCTGTTTATTAGAGCTCCATAAAGGAATACCAACATAGCTTTCAATTTTCATATCAACCAACATTTGGTCTTTTGGAAATAGTGTTGCTAAATTATTTTGATAACTGCATATACTCTTATTAATAACATTATCGCAAGGAGTATTTTTTAGTGCATACTTTTTGTTAGTCAAAAAAACATTTTTGTCTTTTTGATAAAAACTAACCATTTCTGCAACTTTAGGATTCTCAACTGAATATTTATCAATTATAATATAATTAACATCAAGCAGTTGAGCCAGAAATATACAAACTTCATTTAAAAAATTGTTGTCTTGTGAAGAATATCCCTTTTGAGAGATAAAATCTAAGGTTTTTTCAATATGCTTTTCAACCATAACTATAACGGTTAGAATTAGGGGTTGTTAATAAGGGTGATAGCGAATATAGTAAATTATACTTTATAAACTACGCTACTAAAATCTTTTACCTTTTCCCAATTTGTATATTCAATTTCAGTATTGCTGTCTGTTGGTCCTTTTGTCATCCACATAATCAGTTGAATCATAATTCTATCGAAAAATGGATATTTTTTATAATCAAGTTTGCCTGCAAAAACCTCAACAAGTGTTGGTTTCCAATCTATAGTTTTAAAAAATTTTACAACGTATGGATTTGTACTTGGAGTATTTTTTTCTGGTTTTCGCGCTACTAGGTTTACCGAAAAAAAGATAGTTTTTGTACTATCTAATTTTTCTTTATT
>Ga0102815_10000106_pt1 | contig 58239 bp, 56 predicted proteins | sample ColrivemetaGS759_FD_79113 | JGI IMG/M metagenome (GOLD analysis project Ga0102815, IMG submission 79113) | Estuarine microbial communities from the Columbia River estuary - Ebb tide ETM metaG S.759 | ecosystem: Environmental > Aquatic > Marine > Intertidal zone > Estuary | place: USA: Columbia... | reverse complement strand
GCCTTGCTTCACTCAGCATAAATGCAGCGCATGCGCCTTTTTTGGGCGCACGCTTTGCACAAAAATGCATACTATATTTTTGCAAAACAAGTGCGCGATCACGCAAATAGTCATGCAAAAATTCAACCCGCTGACCGCGCCAAACTATTGGAAACTCGCTCGATGCTCATGCATGATCCATTCCAAAGAGGTGTGTCATGCAAGTGATCGGTTTATGTCGGTTTTCCTATCTCGGCGAGGGCGGCTTTCAAGTCGAGCACGCCTCACTCGAAGAGCGCGCCGCCTTCCTTTATGATCCCGAACGGTTGGAAGCCCGGTTTCGCACCTTTGAGGCCTGCACCCTTCCTGCATTACGCGCTCAAACCGACCCTGACTTCAACTTTCTCGTCGTAATTGGCGACAGCTTCCCCATCTGGGCCCGCAAACGGCTTGAAACACTGCTCGCCGACATTCCGCAATCGGTGATCCAGTCCCATCCGCCCCGTCAGCATCGCGCGGTGATGCGCGATGCGATCAACTCGTTGCGTCTTGATACAGGCGCGCCCTGCCTTCAATTCCGCATGGATGATGACGACGCCGTGTCAGTTCATTTTGTCAAACGCCTACGCCAAGATGCACATCGTGTCCGCTCATTGATCGAGTCTGAGCGCCATGTTGCCCTCGATTATCGCTGTGGATGGGCGGTGTCTTTTGGCCCTAAGGGCATGGAAGCCGTGGAGATAAACGACGGCTTTTGGACCCCAGGACTAGGGATTGCTTTTGGCCCAAACATTGATCTTTCCATCATGAATTTCAGCCACAACAAGCTGGTTCGCGTCATGCCATCCGTGTCCTTTGTGGACCAAGACATGTTCATTCGCGGCATCTCCGATATGAACGACAGCCGTCAGAAAAACGGGATCAAGCCCTACGCTTTTAAGACGCTCACAGACGCGCAGCGTGTTCATTTTCAAAACCACTACGGGATATCGGAAACGCGAGTTAAGGAAATTTTCAACGCCTGAATAACTCGCATCCACAGTTTACCATGTTACTGTCTCCGCCCGTCTGGCGGTTCTCGCCCCAAATATCTTGCGACGGGAAAATGCTGATTGCATCTAGTGCCCGCTTTTAGACGAGGCTGGCAAAACCAAGGCTCTGCATTATCTTCGACTTCATGGCCCATACGCTCCTCCCCCCTTCTCTTTCTGATTGGTTCGACGCCCAAGGGTGGGCGTTACATCCCCATCAGATCGCCATGCTTGAGAGGGCAAATGACGTTTCAACATTACTGATCGCCCCTACGGGCGGAGGAAAAACCTTGGCTGGGTTTTTGCCCAGTTTGGCAGAGTTGTCACAAGGGGCGCATGCAGGGTTACACACGATTTACATTTCTCCGTTAAAGGCCCTTGCCGCCGATATTCGACGCAATCTTTTGCGGCCAATTGAAGGGGCAGCACTTGGCATCCGCGTCGAGGATCGCACCGGCGATACTTCTGCGACCCAAAAGCGCCGCCAAAGAGTAGATCCACCACATATCTTGCTGACGACGCCAGAAAGCTTGGCGCTCATGATCTCTTATGAAGACGCACCACGGCTTTTTGCTGGATTGCGGCGGGTCATCATCGACGAGGCTCATGCTTTGGCCGAGGCAAAACGCGGCGATCAGTTGATGCTGGCGCTGTCGCGCTTGGAGAGCTTGGCACCCGGTTTGCGACGCGTTGCGCTTTCGGCCACAGTTGAAGACCCAGAAGGCCTCGCCGCTTATGTGGCTCCCCATCCGTTACCCTGCGCCATTCTCCGTGCCGACCCTGGGCCGGACCCTGATATTCAAATGCTGGAAACGGCATCGGCACCCCCGTGGTCAGGGGGTGGTGCAGCCTATGCAATTCCAGAAATCATTGAACAAATACAACGACATAAAACAACGCTTATCTTCCATAACACACGCGCGCAGGCCGAGATTTTCTTTCACAATATCTGGTTGCAAAACGTCGACGATCTACCAATCGGCATTCATCATGGCAGCTTGGATCGGGCTGCGCGCGAGCGCGTAGAGGCTGCAATGGTCGCGGGGCATCTGCGCACAATTGTCTGCACGGGTTCATTGGATTTGGGGATCGATTGGGGGGATGTGGATCTCGTTCTCCAGATCGGGGCACCAAAGAACGTCAAGCGATTGGTGCAGCGGATCGGCCGAGCCAATCATCGCTACAATGCGCCGTCAAAGGCCCTGTTGGTGCCCGCCAATCGATGGGAAGTCGTGGAATGTCACGCTGCGTTGGAAGCGGTTCGGGCACATGACCTGGATGGCGAGCCACGTGGGCCGGGGCCTTTGGACGTGCTGTGTCAACATATCTTGATCCGGGCTTGTGCGGGGCCATTCGATCCAGAAGCCCTCTATCGCGAGGTGTGCGCCGCAGGCCCATACGCCACGCTTTCGCGCGAGACATTCGACGCCTGCCTCGATTTTTGTGCCACTGGTGGTTATGCCCTGCGCGCCTATGATCGATGGAAGCGGCTGTTGCAGCGCCCCGATGGCCAATGGCAATTGCGCGACCCCCGCAGCGCCAAAGCCATCCGTATGAACATCGGAACGATACAGGATACGGATACGTTGAAGGTTCGGTTTGCCCGCAATCGCGGCGGCGCGCCTCTGGGCGAGATCGAAGAGAGCTTTGCCGCCAGCCTTTCGCCCGGTGATACCTTCTTGATTGGCGGCCAAATCGTCCGTTTCGAAGGGCTACGCGAAATGGTTGTCGAGGTCAGCCGCGATGCGGCACGAAAACCAAAAGTCGCCACCTTCAACGGCACAAAGTTTGCCACCTCGACGCAACTCGCGCAGCGGATCTTGCGCTATTTGGAAGCGGGCGATTGGTCTGCCCTCCCGGATCACACGGCGGATTGGTTGCGCCTTCAGGCCGAGGTTAGTCGATTACCCAGCCCAGGTCGGTTGCTCATTGAAAGTTTCCCTTGGGATGGGCTAGCCCATAGTTGCATCTATGGGTTTGCTGGGCGCAATGCCCAACAAACATTGGGCCTTTTGCTCACCAAACAAATGGAGGACGCAGGCCTTGATCCACTTGGTTTTGTCGCCAATGATTACGCCACGTTGATATGGGGCCTGAAACCGATCACCCATCCGGGGCCGCTCTTTGATCTCACCACAATGGCACAGGGTCTAGAGACGTGGCTCGCGGGCAATGCCGTTATGAAACGCACATTCCGCGCATCGGCGACCATTGCAGGGCTCATTGAACGCAACCATCCCGGACTTCGCAAGTCTGGCCGACAAGCAACGTTCTCGTCCGATATCCTTTATGACACGCTGCACAAATATGACCCGGATCACCTCATGCTTCAGATCACCCATACCGAAGCCATGCGTGGATTGATCGATTTTGACCGCCTACGGGATATGCTGACGCGGATAGGCGCACGGATTGACCTCGTCCGGCTAGACCGCCTTCCTCCGCTCGCAGCACCGCTCTTCCTCGAAGTTGGTCGCGTCCCAGTCGTGGGAGCCGCACGCGAACGGTTGATGGCAGACGAGGCCGAGCGGCTTATGCGCGAGGCAGGGCTCGCATGAGCCGCGTTGCACGTTGCCGTGATTTGACCAAACTGTGCCTGTCGGGCAGCCTTACGTCATGAAAAGCTCGATTATCGCGTTTGTTTTGATCTCTGGTCCTGCCTTGGCACAAACCTGCCCAGAGGCTCCCGACATCCGCGTTCCGACCGAACAGGTTTTCGCCCGAATGCAAACAGCGCCTGACGAATCCACAGCCCGCGCCCTAGCCCACGAGCTTTGGGCGTTATGGACCCGCGCTCCCGATAAAACCGCTCAAGCCCTGCTTGATGAAGGCATGGCCCGGCGCGCGGTCAATGACCTACCCGCTGCGGCAAAAGCCTTTGAGGCTTTGGTCACCTATTGCCCTGATTTTGCAGAAGGATACAACCAACGGGCTTTCGTGCGGTTTCTCTCGGCAAAGTATGATGCCGCGCTCCCTGATCTCGAAAGCGCGCTTGCGCTAAACCCCCGCCATCTTGCGGCCCTCGCGGGCAAAGCGCTCACCCTTATTGCCCTTGGCCGTCATGACGAAGCGCAGACCGCTCTGCGCGCCGCATTGAAACTAAACCCTTGGTTGGCAGAACGGCATCTGTTGCGGGCGCCCAAAGGCACCGACCTTTAAGCGAATATCCCGCTTGGCTCGGTTGAATGGCCCCTCACAGGCTGATATGCGATGCGCGGGGGCTCATACTCCAACCGGTAGAGAGAGAGGACTTAAACTCCTTCCAGTCTGGGTTCGAATCCCAGTGGGCCCACCATTTCCCTATTTTTCAGTGTGTCGTGGCATATCTATTGATGGCAGCCATGGCTTGATATCGAGCAAGATAGTGCCATCAAAAGCATCTGCCGCATCCAGTTCCAACACACCGCTTTCGCGATCAATTGCAACTAACCGCACCACTGCCATAGCAAACGGATTTGGTCGCGCCGGAGAGCGCAATGCAAAGGTGCCCGTGGGTTCGGAACGGTGAGCGGGCGCTTGCACCAAAAGATCGCGGCGTGCTTGCCCCATCCAATAGAGCAAAACCACCGTCATTCCCGGCTCCAGCCCCAAAAGCGCCGGGCGGAATGGCATATCGACATGTGCTTGGAATACCCCACCCCGATCCCGCGCCTGATTGAGGTACTTTGGACAATTGCCACGCGCCCAAGGCGTAGAAAGCTGGCCAATGCGTATCACCCCGGCAAACGTGGTTTCAGCGGGATCAAAGGGCAACGCCACTTCGCCCGCGCGCATTTCTGTATCGCTCATAAATTCCCTCCCGTCGCAGCCGCCCCGCAACGTGAAAGCAGCCAAGCGGCCTAGGCCCCGCCGGTCCACAGGAGCAAGGCCTGTGAAGGGTTATCCAGCGGCACGCGCATCGGGGCGGAAACTAATGCGTTCAGATACCGTAAACCGACCGCCCTTGAGCTTCTCGATCTTGCCCTCCCGCAGCAGCATTCCGAAGGACCGCAGACCATCCTCACGGCTGAACTCCTGCCCGTCAACCTGCTTTGCCTTGGTCATCAGCTGTGGGCGCGAGAACTCCTCACGTCCCTCAACGAATGACATATAGGCAGCCGCGGCTTCCAAGACCTCATTGAGTGAGCTTGCGCCAACTTTCTCGACAAACGCCCCGAAACCTCCTTCGGGGACAACCACAGCCTTGGAGCCCTCAACGCGGGGGGCAGGTTCTGCCACAGGGTGTTCCGCCGTGGCACGCAACTCCGCCACGGAAATCCGGCGCGGACGTACAGGTGCCACATCACTTTGAGCAGGGCGCGCAGCTGGCACATCAATTCGCTGCTCAGCCACCAGCTTCAGCGGCGCAGCCCGCTCCTCTGCAGGGCGACGCGTGGTCGGCGTTCCGGCAATCACAGGACGACGTGGGCGCACAACAGATGCCAGATCCTCCTGATAAGGCACAGCCGAAGGCTCGGCTTTCAAAACGCCCCCTTCTTGCTTTTCAGCCTTGGTGGCCGCCACAGCCGCACGCAAATGAGCAATTGCGCTGCGGCGGTGTGTGCTTTCCGGCTCATCCATTTCCGAAATGGTCTTCGCCATCAGGCGCATCACATCACGATCAGCATCTGCACCGGCCAAACGCTGTCCCGCTTCTGAGCGGCGTTCCGGATGATCCTCGCGGTCGAAAGCGTCCTCTTCGAATTCATCCTCACCCAGATCAGTTTGAGCCTGCACCACGGCACGCGTCGCGTTTGCCTGCTCCTCTGCGTTCTGCTCGGCCTCTTCTTCCTCGTCAAAGAGGGAATTCAACGGCTCGTCGTCCTCTTCCTCTTCATCCAGTCCATCAAAGGTAAAGGCACCGTCAGCATCACGGCCCAATTCGGCCTCAACCTCGGCCAACTCGCGCGCCAAATCCATTTCCTCCTCATCCGACAGGCTGGAGGGAGACTGGCTTACAATAGCTTGGCTCACCACAGATTGTGGCGCGACATCCGCCTTCGTCTCTTCTTCCAATAGTCCCGCCCGGATCGCTTGCTCCAGATCGACCTTCCGCACCTTTATCACGCGTGCACGTAGCGATTCGGCTTTCTGTGCAGGAGCGTCAAACTCAGCGTCGGCTACAGCTTTCGCGTCGCTTTCATCGGTCTGCGCCTGCGACGTTGGCGGCTCGGCGCGGCGTGTCTTCGCCATCAACCGATCAAGGATCGCATCCAAATCGTCATCGCCTGCGGCATTTTCCACCACGGGTTCTTGGTCTTCAGACAAGCGTGGAGCAATCACACTCGGCGCAGACACCGTTCCGGGTTGATCACCCTCACCCGCATCTTCGGCGTCGAAATCCAGATCTTCGTCGTCAAAGCCCAGTTCGGCCTCGTCATCCCAGACTTCCGCCGAAACAAGATCTACGGCTTCATCGGCCTCGGAATGCACAATCGCTTCGGCACGCTCTTCCAAAACAGCGCCCAAATCCGACACGGCCTCTTCTGCATGCTGATCTTCAATATAATCGTCAATCTCGGGAACCGTAACAGCGGGCGTGATGGCCAGAGCCTCTGGCACCGCGTCAGGGACTTTGACCTCGTCCTTTGCTGGGGCTCGCGCAACAACGGCCCGAATGCGCTCCAGTTTTTCGGCCACAGCCGCACGGTCTTGCGGCGACGGATCAAGCGTCGTTTGTGCAATGGCATCTGGCGCAAGAGGCGCCTGAGTTGGCACAGAGGAGCCAACCGCCACCTCAATCGCCCGATTTCCTGTTTCAATAGCCCGAGAGGACGTCGCACGCACCGCGACACCCTCATCGGTCGCGATATCTTGGGGCTCTATGACCTTATCAACCTCAGCCTTGCCAACCTCAGCTATATCAGCCTCGGCAATACCAGCCCTTGTATTGTCAGCGGCTGCCTGCTCTGCGGCAACCTTGGCAACACTTGCCTTCTCCACTACGGCCTCCGCCCGCGCGGCTGTCGCAGCTGCACGCTCCGCCACTTGAGCATCATCCAGACGTTCCGCCCGCAACACAATCCGATCGCGATCATGCCAAGCTTCCACTCGACGCGCGATTTCCTTCTCAGCGATACGCGCCAGCATCTCTGCATCCGGCGTGGGCGGCTCTGCACCAAAATAGCGATCGTCTGCGGCCAAATCTCGAAAGTATTCCGCAATAGCCTTCATGGTATCGAAAGAGTCTTCAAACCCCTCCAGTGTGCACGAAAAAGTCCCATAAGAGACCGTGAGCACTTTGTTTGGACCAACCATGACTACTCGCCTTCCAATTCTGCTGCGACGGTATGATTTACCATGTTCGAGGTGACTAAACGTGAACGATTCTGCGATTTTTAACGTATCATTTCGTGTCGAGAATATAATCTGTTTACAGGATGAGGGGTAATCCAATGGTAAATTCCACCATTGTCTCAAGTTTGGAACCCATCACACTCGTCGGCGCAGGCGACGTGACGCCCATTGACGTCAGCGATGCACAGCGAGTCGGACCCCGGTTAATCGCCGCAGACGGCGGCGCAAACGTCCTCTGCGCCATGGGCCTTCTCCCCGAGGCCACTCTCGGAGACCTTGACTCGCTGACCGCTGCAACCCGCGCTAAACTCGCCTCAGACACTGTGCACCTGATCACAGAGCAAGAGAGCACCGATTTCGCAAAATGCCTCCGCATGATAAGCGCGCCTCTCATACTTGGCTTAGGCTTTACAGGCACGCGGATCGATCACATGCTGGCCTGTTTTTCTGCCTTAGCTTCCTCCCCGTCCAAGCCTTGCATCCTCTTTGCACCGGAACAACTCATAACACTTTGCCCCCCTCGCCTTAACATTGACTTGCCAGAGGGGATGCCTGTTTCACTTTATCCCTTGGCGCCAGTGACGGGTAAATCAACAGGGCTGGACTGGCCAATTGATCAGCTCACCCTCTCGCCACTCGGCCGGATCGGCACCTCTAATCGCGCCAGCGGCGGGCAGGTTGCGCTGGAAGTGAGCGCACCGCATCTTTTGCTCATTCTGCCGCGAGCGGCACTCCATGAGCTGTCACAGGCTTTGCAAGACGCGCCCGCGCAATGGCCTGCTCCCGGCGAATGACATACAGCCCGGCCGCACAAGTGATGCAAATACCAAAAACAGCCAATCCATTTGGCAAATCCTGCCAAAACAGCCAGCCGAATATCACCGCAACAGGAATTTCCAAGTATTGCATAGGTGCCAAGGTCGCCGCTGGGGCATAGCGCAACGACCAGACCATCAGCAAATGGCTCACACTGCCCACTGTGCCGATTGCCAACAACAATACCCAACCGATCATATCCGGTGACGCCGCCGCCAATGCACCAAAGCCGCTCGACGGCCCCCAAATCAGCACTGGCAATAACATCACGGTCGCCATTCCCCCGGAAACGGCCTGCATTCCAATCGGATCAGTTTCTTTCGCCACAAGCCGCGTCAATAAAATGAAGGCTGCAAAATTTACGGCCACCCCTAAGGGCAACAATGCAGGCCAGCCCACTTCGGCAAATGAAGGTTGCACCACCATCATCGTCCCCACGAACCCAACCGCCGCCGCACTGAGCCGCCGAACTCCCACTTCTTCGCCCAAAAACACCCGCCCCAAAGCCAGCAAAATGAACGGCATCACGAAAATAATCGCAACCGCATCAGCCAATTCCAGAAATTGCAGCGCTGTGAACATCAAGCCAATGCCAAAGATGTGCAATATTGTCCGCAAGACCACGATGCCAAAGACCCTCCTCGTCATCTGCCACTTGCGACTGCCCCACCAAACCAACGGGGCCAAAATTGCGGCCTGCACTGCAAAGCGCAGAAAAACAGTAAACCCCAAGGGTACCCGCTCGCCCAAAAGCTTCGCAATCGCATCGCCAAAGGGCGCCAACACGCAAAAGCCGAGCATCAGGAGTATGCCCAAGACGGGCCGATCTTGTGTCATAGCTTCACGCTACCCAAGGACCACCTCGCACCGCAATCCTGATTTGCACAACTCACGAAAAAACAACCTTAAAGTTGTTTTTTCGTCTGTTCCGCCAATCGCTCTCGGTGAAACACATAAAGTCCCGACGCCACGATGATCAAAATCCCTGCCAGCGATAACTGGTTGGGCAAATCTCCGAAAACCATCCAACCGAGCGTTACGGCAGTGACAATCTCGGTGTAGTGGATCGGCGCCAAGACCGACGACGGCGCATATTTCAACGCATAAGACATCATCAAATGCGCCACAGCAGATGCTGCGCCAACGCCAGCAAGCCATACCCACGCCAGCCCTTGAGGCTCCACGAAAGTCAGCGTCGGCACGTCATAAGAATGCGTGATCAACAAAATAGGCAAACAGATCGCCGCGGCCACCGTCGAGGTATGAAACTGCATCGCAATCGGATGCAGTTTGCGCGACAGGCTTCGCGTGACCAACATATAGAGCGCAAAGAAAAACGCTGTGCCCAAAGGCAATAATGCCACCAGCCCAAACGTCTGAAACGATGGCTGGATCACCAGAAGTGCGCCACAAAAGCCCACAGCAACCGCCGCCAACCGACGCGGCCCCACCTCTTCATGGTACACAAACCGCCCGATCAGCAGAATGATAAACGGTTCGACAAAGGCAATTGCCAGCGCATCAGCAATGGGCATGAACCGCACCGCACCTACAAAACAATAGGTCGACAAGATTAAGCAAACCGCCCGCCAGATCAGCCCCGGCACCGCAACTTTGGGCAAGCGCAGCGAATGTCCCAAAAGCAGACAGACCGGCGCCATCAATGCACCCTGCACAATAAACCGACCCAATGTGATCTGCCCCACCGGGATCGTGGCCGTCGCCAGCTTCGACGACACGTCAATCAATGGGGCCGTAATGCAAAACCCGATCATCAGCACAATGCCAAGAACAGTGCGATCCGAGAAGGCGGGGAAAGGGGGAATAACGCTTTGGGTCATACTTGTTCGGCTACACTGCCAACGCCCCCCCTGTCACGTTCATTTGCGACGTCTTTTCATCCTCCCTCCATGCTTCGGAGTTTTTCTCCAATCCCTGCGATCAGGGCTTCCTGTTCTCGCTGCGAGCAGGCAGCATTGCAGGCAGAAACACGCGAGGAGATGAGCGATGGTTACGATCTATGGCGTCCTTAGGAGCCGGGCCACCCGCCCGGTCTGGGTAATGGAAGAAGCGGGTGCAGCTTACGATCTGGTCCCGGTCCTTCAATCTTACCGATTGCCCGACCCAACGAGCGCTGATGCACCTCTAAACACGGCCTCGCTCGCCTTTTTGAAAGTGAACCCGCAAGGCCAAGTGCCTGCTTTGGTCGACGGCAGTTTTACCTTGACCGAGTCGATGGCGACCGCCCTTTATCTTGCTCGCGTCTATGGTGGCGACATTGGCCCACGTGATGCCCGCGAAGAAGCCGAAGCCACCCAATGGGCCTTTGTCGGCGCAACCTCAATCGAGGGACCGGGGCTTGATATTCTGTACCCATATGCAAAAGGCGAGGCGCAAACCCCTGAAGGAGCTGCCAAAATTTCTGCCGCCAGCGACGCACTCCAGCGCCCTTTCGCGCGCATCGAGGCCCATCTCCAAGGTCGCGACTGGCTGATGGGCGGGCGCTTTACGGTTGCCGATATCGTGCTTGCCGAATGCGTGCGCTATACGCAACCCCACGCGCCAGCCTTAGCCCCCTTTCCTGCTCTTTCCGCTTGGATCGCGCGCTGCCAAGCTCGCCCTGCGTTCAAGACCATGATGGAGCGGCGCAACGCCGAACCTGCCTGATGACGGCGCGGGCGGGATAACGCCTTTTCCCCGCCCGCACCCTCTGCCATAGTGTGCTCCACAAAGAATGAGAGCAGCATGGCAGACGATCTACTTACCGGAACCGGCCCTGAAACCTATGACGCCTCCTCAATCGAGGTGTTGGAGGGACTGGAACCCGTTCGCAAACGCCCCGGCATGTATATCGGCGGCACCGATGAGCGCGCACTGCATCACCTCGTCGCCGAGATCCTCGATAACTCGATGGACGAGGCTGTCGCAGGCCATGCCAACCGTATCGAGGTCGAGCTAAACGCCGATTACTCCATGACAATTCGCGATAATGGCCGGGGCATACCTGTCGATCCGCACCCCAAATTTCCAGGAAAATCTGCGCTTGAAGTTATTCTGTGCACCTTGCACGCAGGCGGCAAGTTTTCCGGCAAAGCCTACCAGACCTCAGGCGGACTTCATGGCGTCGGGGCTTCAGTCGTCAACGCGCTCTCTGATTCCATGGTCGTGCAGGTTGCGCGCAACAAGGAACTCTACGAGCAGCGCTTTTCGCGTGGCATCCCGCAGGGCCCGGTGCAGAAAATCGGTGCCGCCCCAAATCGGCGTGGTACGACCGTCACTTTTCATGCCGATGAGCTGATCTTCGGCTCTCATCGGTTCAAACCTGCGCGCCTTTTCAAATCGATCCGTTCCAAGGCCTATCTTTTCTCCGGTGTCGAAATTCGCTGGAAATCCGAGATCGATGATGGCGAAACACCGCGTGAAGCCGTCTTCCATTTTCCCGGCGGCTTGGCGGACTACCTCAAGGAAACCTTGGGCAAATCGGCCACTTACGCCGATCAGCCCTTTGCGGGCACTGTTGATTTCCAAGAGAAATTCGGCGCACCCGGCAAGGTGGAATGGGCCATCAACTGGACGCCTGCACGCGACGGCTTCATCCAGTCTTACTGTAACACCGTCCCCACCCCGGAAGGCGGCACACATGAGGCCGGTTTCTGGTCCGCGATCCTCAAAGGGATCCGTGCTTATGGCGAGTTGGTCAAAAATCGCAAAGCCGACCAAATCACGCGCGACGATCTGGTCACTGGCGGTTGCGCGCTGGTCTCATGCTTTATCAGCGAACCGGAATTCGTCGGCCAAACCAAAGACCGCCTCGCAACCGTTGAAGCGCACCGCATGGTCGAAGGCGCCGTGCGCGATCACTTCGATAACTGGCTCGCTGGCGACACAAAATCCGCAGGTGCCATCCTAGACTTCCTTGTGCTGCGTGCCGAAGAGCGTCTGCGTCGTCGACAAGAAAAAGAAACCGCCCGCAAAACCGCAACAAAACGCCTGCGCCTACCGGGAAAGCTCGTGGACTGCTCAGCCACGAACCGCGAGGGCACCGAATTGTTTATCGTCGAGGGCGACTCGGCGGGCGGCAGTGCCAAAATGGCGCGCGAACGCACTTACCAAGCGCTCTTGCCCCTCCGGGGCAAAATCTTGAACGTCTTGGGCGCTGCGTCCTCCAAACTCGGACAGAACCAAGAGATCAATGACCTCTGCCAAGCTCTTGGTGTTGGAATTGGCACCAAATTCAATGTCGAAGACCTGCGCTACGACAAAATCATCATCATGACCGACGCAGATGTCGATGGCGCACATATCGCTGCGCTCCTCATGACGTTTTTCTTTACTCAAATGCGCCCGATGATCGACAAAGGCCACCTCTACCTTGCCTGCCCGCCCCTCTACCGCCTCACCCAAGGCGCACGCCGTCTCTATGTCGCGGATGACGCGGAGAAAGAGGAATGGATGAAAAAGGGCTTGGGCGGCAAAGGCAAAATCGACGTTCAACGCTTCAAAGGCTTGGGCGAGATGGATGCCAAAGATCTCAAAGACACCACGATGAACCCCAAATCCCGCAAGTTGATCCGCGTCACCATCGACGAGGATGAACCCGGCGAAACTGGCGATCTCGTGGAACGATTGATGGGCAAAAAGCCCGAGATGCGCTACCAATACATCCAAGAAAACGCCCGGTTTGTGGAAGAGTTGGACGTGTAATGAGTTGAAATGGAGGCCTAATGCTTCATGTTTTTTTGGAACGTTTAGCTCGCGAGTATAGTTTTCAACGAGCCAAACCATTTTCCGGGAGTGAATTCGGGAATTTCGTCCGTCATGACATAGCGTTGGAGGCCAAACGTACGCTACTATACTGGCCGTTTGATTTGACAGTCAAATCAAGCGTTGGAGCCGGAAATTGGGCCGCAGTCCCTTGGCTTGCTTTCTTTGATCCAATTGAGACTACAAGCGCAACGTCAGGGATTTACGTTGTATATCTTATTAACCCCCAGACAGAAGAAATTTACCTGTCACTAAACCAAGGCACTACAGCCGTTTATAGTGAGTTCGGAACGACGCGTGGACAAGAAATACTAAGGCGTAACGCAACATATATGACCGATAGGGTCAGCGATTTTGCCAAGACTTTTGAAATCTCAACTATAGACTTAGGTAGTTACGAAAGATTGCCTAGTGGCTATATTGCAGGTCATGCTTTTGGCAAGAAATACAAATCTGGGCAAATTGACGGAGACAGCTTCAATGACGATCTCCAAAGGATGCTATCAGCTTATTCTGCATTAGTGGAACGCGGGGGTCTAACTCCAATCGACATGATGCATGAAGAGGCCGGAACTCAAGACATTGAAGAGACTCGACGTTATATCTTTGCAAGACGAATAGAACGAGCCCCAAATGTACGGCCCCAAGTTCTCGAAAAACGGGGGTATGTTTGCGAAAGGTGCGGCCTGGATCCGGCAATCCATCTTTCTTTTTCTGGCATTAGGAACAACGCGCCCTTAGACGTTCATCACTGCAAACCGATTCATCACCTAGCCGAGGGCGAGCGCAGAAGATACAAAATCCCGAATGATTTTTTAGTTCTTTGTCCAACATGCCACCGTCTGATCCATCAACAAAACGATCCATCAGACATCGACGAACTCAAATCAAAAATAAACTTTGATTTTAAACTTAGAGTTTAGTGGCTCATCAAACTTGAAAGCCTATCTATCGGCGAGAGGGCGAAATAAAGTGCAGCCTTGCGCTTCATGCTTACACAAAGCCAAGCGCGTCCGACAAAGACGCCCAAAGGGTCTCCAGCGGCTCAATCCCCACGGATAGCCGCACAAACCCCGGCTGGACAGCATCGCCCCACCGGGCCCGCCGCTCCGCCGATGAATGCACGCCTCCAAAAGAGGTCGCAGGCTGCAACATCTTGCAACCGTTGATAAATCCTTCCCCCGCAGCCTCATCCTTTAGCGTCAGGCCAATCAAGAACCCCCCCGTCGCCATCTGCTTTCGCATCAGATTATGAGCCGGATCTTGCAGCAGTCCGGGATAGCGCAGCACCTGCACCTTTTTGTGCTCCGCGAGCCGCTCGGCTATCACCTGCGCCGACGCACACATCCGCGCAAACCTCAACTCCAGCGTTTCCAAGCCCCGATGCGTCAACCAAGCCTCAAATGGCCCGGGGATCGCCCCCGAAATCTTGCGCCAATCGCGCAGCGCAGCATAAAGCGCCTCATCCCGCACTGTGACATGCCCCATCAAGACATCCGAATGCCCACCCGGAGCCTTGGTATCGGCCGCCACCACCATATCCGCACCCAGATCAAGCGGACGTTGCCCAAAAGGCGTCATCGTTGTGTTATCCACGACCACAAGTCCGCCCGCAGCATGCACCTCCCGCGCAATTCCGGAGATATCGCAAAGGTCCAGCCCCGGATTAGATGGGCTTTCAAGAAACACCAATCGGACGCCGGAAAAACCCCCCACGCTCATTGCCGAGGTCGCGCGCTCTTCCACTTTCACACCCAGTGGCTTGAGAAACCGATCTGCCAACATCCGCGTCGTGTAATAGCCATCCGACGGCACAATCACCTTATCGCCTGCCTTCAGGACAGCAAAAAGCGCCGCCGAAATCGCAGCCATGCCCGATGGGAACGCCACCGCACGCGCGCCCTCTAGATGACCAAGCGCATGCTCCAAACCGTCCCAAGTTGGGTTGTCCATCCGCCCATAACCCCTTGCTCCCGCAGGATCACCCGGCAAATGATACATCGACGCCATGGTGATCGGCATGGCAACCGGATCACCCTTCGCCAGTTCGGCACGGCGCAGGTGAATGATCTCCGCCGCGCGCTTTTCCATCTCATCCATGACCGCACTCCTTATTTGCGGCCACTCTGCCGCTCCCACTCGCCATGCGCCAGAGGCGTCGTCGCGTCTCAGTTCACAGGAGTTTCTAGTGCCGCTCCCTTTAGAAAGGCCGCCACATTACGCCGTTGCAATGCGGCCATTTCCAGTCTGGTCTCCACGGTGCCCGAGCCCTGATGGGGCTGAATTGTCACATTCGGCAGCGCGTAAAACCGAGGGTCGATATTTGGCTCGTTCAAAAAAACGTCCAACGCCGCACCACCCAACTCCCCGCTCTCAAGGGCTGCAATCAGCGCCGCCTCATCTACAGTGGTCCCGCGTGAGATATTCACCAAAATCCCTTTCGGGCCGAGTGCCTCGATCACCGCTTTCGACACGATGCCTTGCGTCGCGGCCCCCCCTACTGTGGCAACCACAAGATAATCCACTGCCGCCGCCAGAGCGACCGGATCAGCGTGATAGATCCAGCCCGGCGTTTGCTTTTCTGAGCGCGCAAAGTAGTGCACCTCACATTTGAATGCCGCCAACCGATTGGCAATTTCGCGCCCAATCCGCCCAAGTCCCAAAATACCGACACGCCCACCGGAAATTTTGCGGTTCAACGGAAACTCGCCTTTGGCTGCCCAATTTCCCGACCGCGCCCAATCCGCTGCGGCAATCATCTTGCGGCCATGCATCAGCAAAAGCCCCACCGCCACATCGGCAACATCGTCATTCAATACATCTGGCGTATTCGTCACCTTGATGCCGCGTGCATTCGCTGCCGTCACATCAATCGCATCATAGCCCACACCATAATTGGCAATCACGCCTAGATTGGGCAGCAAATCCATCTCGCCAGCACCAAAGGCATGGTGCCCCTTATAGGCCACCGCGCGCACAGCCGCACGCGCATCCTGTGTTAGCCCCCCAAGCTCCGCTGGGCCGGGCAAGAATTTCGCCGAAAACTCCTCCGCCAACGCCGCCGCATCGCCTTGAGTATAGGGGCCAATCGCCAAAGTCTCTGTCATCGTCTTTCCTTTCACGAGGGGCGCAATGCGGCCCGAAATTGTGAGAGCCAATCCAGCCCATCCACTGTCTGGCCCGAGCGTGGCTTATATTCCGCCCCGACAGGGCTGCCCCATCCGGCTGCGCGCAATGCCTTGAGAATGTTGATGTAATCCAATTCACCCGCATCAGGCTCTCCCCGGTCTGGCACCGCAGCAATCTGCACATGCCCCACCAGCGCGCGGACAGCCTCAAAGCGGCGGATCACGTCACCGCCCATGATTTGCAAATGATAGCAATCAAACATGATCTTGAGATTGGAGTGCCCCAAAGCGGCCAATATCTCACCCGCATGATCAAGACGGTGCAAATGATAGCCCGGCACATCGCGGGTATTGATCGGTTCGATCAGCACAGCCATTCCGGCTGCTCCAGCCAGATCACAGGCTTCATCCAGCGTGGCACGAAACGCCGCCTCAGCCAAAGCACCGCCGTCGGTTTTCCCGGCCATCACATGGACGGCTCCCGCGCCCATCGCTGCACCATACGCCACGGCTTCCCTCACCGCCGCGCGCGCCTCTTCCGCTCGCCCTGCCAAAGCGGCAAGGCCAAAATCTCCCGCTGCCACATGTCCCGGCCGCGTATTGAGGCCCAGCATTGCAAGCCCGGTCGCCTCTAATGCCGCGCGCATGTCAGCTACGGGTATGTCATAGGGGAAATGGCACTCAACCGCATCAAACCCATCACGTTTGGCCGCTCTGATCCGTTCCGGCAGGGCCAAATCCGCATAGAGAAACCCGATATTGGCAGAAAACTGCATCAGTCCCACTCCACGTCAAATCGCGTGACCACTGATTGCACCTGCTCTGGCGTCAATCCGATCACCCCATGCCCGCGCGTCAATAGGGCCAGCTTTGCCGTTTCTTCCAGCTCTTCCATCGCCTGAACGGTTGCAGCCAATTCCTTGCCTGCCACCACGGGCCCATGATTGGCCAGCACAACCGCCGAACGCTTGCCTGCCAATCCACGCAGGGCCGTCCCCATCGCCGCATCGCCGGGCAGAAAAAATGGCAAGAGCTGCACCTTGCCCAACCGCATGATGGAATAAGCCGTCAAAGGAGGCAGCAGATTTTCAGGATCCACATCCGGCATCATCCCCCAAGCCACCGCGTGACAGGAATGCAAATGCACAACGGCCCCCGACCCATGCCGCGTTTCATAAAACGCCTGATGCAACGCCATTTCCTTGGTCGGCCGATCTCCTCCCAAGAACTGTCCCGCCGCATCAAACCGCGAAAGCCGCGCCGGATCCAACTCACCCAAGGACGCGCCAGTCGGCGTCACCAAGAGTCCGCCATCCTCAGTGCGCGCCGAAATATTGCCAGACGCCCCCGGTGTCAGACCTCGGTCAAAAAGCGATTGGCCAAAACGGCAAATCTCTTCCCTGAGACGCGCCTCCGCAGTCATACCCGCCCCTCCATCACACCAGACGCCTTTTCAAAGAAATCAACCGCGCCAAAGTTTCCTGACTTGAGCGCCAAGACCAGCTGATCAGCAGCGCGCACGACAGGCACACCGGGGTCGATCTCTGGCCCAATGGCCAATGCCTCTGGGGCCAACGCCTCTACCACTGCGCCGGAGGTCTCACCGCCTGCCACGATCAAGCGCGCCACTCCGCGCAGGACCAAAGCCTGCGCGATCTGTGCAAAAAGCCCCTCCAGCGCTGCCGCAACCCGCGCACGTCCATGCGCGGCCTGCGCCGCAGCAACCACGTCGGGCTCTGCCGATGAATAAATCAAGGGCACCCCATCGCTGCCCATAGCCCAATCCGCCAAATCAACCGCATTCACCGCCCCCGAAAGCACGTCTTGCGCGGTCACTTCCCGGCAAGGATGCCGGGCGGCACGATGCGCCTCTACCTGCGCCCGCGTTGCGATCGAACAACTCCCCGACAAGGCAACGCAGGGCCCAGACTGACCCCGCCAAGCGCCGTCACTGCCCGCCAACTGCCCCTTCTCGCGGAAATTTTCCGCCAATCCCAACGCAATACCTGAGCCTCCTGTCAGCAACGGCAACTCTGCCGCCGCAGCGCCCAGCACCCGCAAATCCTGATCCGTCACCGCGTCGGCAATCACCAATCGGTGCCCTGCCTGCGCCTCGCGCTCAAGGGCCGCTGTAACACTCTCAAAACCAAGGGCCACATCGGCAAAGCTGACATGCCCCACGCTGCCTTGACATTGCGCGGCCAAAACCCGGCGCAAATCAGGGTCTGTCATCGGTGTCAGCGGATGGTTCTGCATCCCGCATTCACTCAACAACCTATCACCAACAAACAAATGCCCCATGAAAACCCGCCGCCCCGTTGCCGGAAACGCTGGACAACAGATCACCTTTTCCGCCGCCAATGCCGCAGCCAATGCCTCAGCCACTGGCCCGATGTTTCCTTCATCGGTGGAATCAAAGGTCGAGCAATATTTGAAAAGGAACTGCGTGCAGCCTTGCGCCTTGAGCCATTCCAAAGCTGCCAAAGATTGTGCCACGGCTTCCGCCGCAGGGATCGACCGGGACTTCAGCGCAACGACACCCGCTTCCACACCCGCCTCCGCAGGTCGTGTTGGCACGCCTACATATTGCACAACCCGCATCCCCTCTTTGGTCAGTGTATTGCCCAAGTCGCTTGATCCGGTAAAATCGTCGCCGATACAGCCAAGCAGCATCACGCTTCTCCCGGCAGCTTCAGGCCCGCCGCACGCGTGTAAACCTTGGTGACCGCCGCATCATCAAGCCCGCCATCTCCCGCCTCAGCCGCCTTGCGATACTGTGCCAAGGCCGTGTCTACCAAAGGCACAGGCACCCCGGCCCCCGTCGCAATATCTTTCACAATACCAAGGTCTTTGAGCCAGATATTCACTGCCGACAACGGCCTGTAATCGGCATCAAGCACATGCGGTGCGCGGTTTTGGAACATCCATGAATTGCCCGCAGACTGCGTGATCACTGAATATACCTGATGCAAATCAAGCCCTTGGCTCAAAGCAAAGGCCAAAGCCTCCCCCATCAAGGCAATCTGCGACCCGGCCAAAAGCTGATTGACCGCCTTCATCGCGGATCCACTGCCAATCTCACGTCCCAAATCATGCACCACTGCTGCCATGGCATCTAACGCAGGCTTCGCCGCCGCAAAGGCCGCCTCAGATCCAGACGCCATGATCGACAACTCCCCGGAAGCCGCTCTGGCAGCACCACCCGATATCGGCGCGTCAAGATACATCAATCCCAAGGCCTCGGCTCGCGTGGCCATATCGCGGGCAAACTCCGGCGAGACCGTCGCGCAGGACACAATAACCCCACCTTTTGGCATCAACGGGGCAATACCCTCAGGACCGTAAAGCACCGTTTCGGTTTGCGCGGCATTAAGCACCACAATCACAGCCACCGCGCTCTGTGCGGCCGCCTCTGCCAAAGTGGCCGCAACACCGCCCCCAGCGACCAAGGCTTCAGCGCGCCCCGGTGCAACATCAAACCCCGAAACCGCATGCCCGGCACGCACCAGCGACTGCGCCATACCCATTCCCATTGAGCCCAGCCCAACGACTGTCATCCGCGCCATGTCATCCCCCGAAAATTCTTGCCGACCATGCCAGTCCGACAATTTGGTATACCAAATTTCACGATAGGGAAACGCACCGCCGTGTCAACGTGCCTTCCCACCCCTCACAGCCCGATCATGTCGCGGCCGCAGGCCTATGCGTCAAAGTCCTTCAAACTCACAAAGCACATGCACATCCATGCCCATCTCCTCAAGCTTCTTTCGTCCGCCCAATTCGGGCAAATCCACCACAAAAGCACAGCCAACGATCACGCCCCCCAAGCGCTCCACCAGCTTTATTCCCGCCGCGGCGGTGCCCCCGGTCGCCAGCAGATCATCGACCACCAAAACCGTTTGTCCCGCGGCAATTGCGTCATCATGCACTTCGACAACTGCTTCACCATACTCAAGCGTATAGGCCTCACTAATCACCGCACCGGGCAACTTGCCTTTCTTGCGAATAGGAACAAACCCACAGCCCAATTGATGGGCCACCGCTCCGCCAAGGATAAACCCCCGCGCCTCCAAGCCAACAACCGTATCAATTCGCTGCCCCGCATAGGGGTGCAGCAACTGATCAATGCACATCCGAAAACCGCGTGGATCCGCAAAAAGTGTCGTCACATCACGAAACAAGATCCCCTCATGGGGGAAGTCGGCGATAGTGCGAATGTAATCTTTCACGGTCTTCATCGGGCCTCCTTAGGCTTATTTCGGTGGGTAATGCCGCTGCACCACCATCGTATCCTGCGCGCCTAAATCCTTCATCGCATTACTGTCTTGCGAGAAAATCGAGCGCGGCTCATACCATGGGTTTCTGATATCCGTCATCAAGCCCAAGGCTTGTGTCAACTCCTCCAGCATCGCAGACTCGTAAGACCGGATCGAGAGGCTCCGCGAGAAGACAATGGCGGCCCGCGCAATCCGCGCCTCTTCACCCGGCTTCTTGCCTGCCTCAAACCAAATCCGCGTCGAAGCCCCGCCCAAACGCTGCCCATCCAACCCCGGCACCCCCGTGCCTGCCAAAAGCTCTCCAGATGGCGTATCAAGCAGCAAGATCCGAATGTCTGCTGGTTTCCCCACGGCCCCTGTGACGCGGCGCAATTCAATCCCCACACCGGTCGCGGCGATACGCTGCAAAGCGCGCTCCAAAGCCGCATCCGCCCGCTTGGACTTCCCTCCCAAAAACGCCCGATCCACCCGCTCCAACTGAACCGTCAGTGGTCTTGCCGTAACCCAGCGCACAAATGGTTTCTGACAGGCGCCTCCGGGCGGGGCAGCGCAGGCAATCAGCCGATAGAAATCACGATCCGCCAGCGCGCCGTCACTGACCACAAACTCTTGCGCCGTCGCAACGCGGACCGCCCCCATCACGACCATCAAAGCCATAGCGCAGCAGATCAAGACCGCGCAGCGCATTCCAATCATTAGAACATCCGTCCCGCCACAGCATCGAGCCGCGCCATAACCGCCGGATCCCGCTTTTCGGGGGCCGTCATGATCGCCATTTCCAAGGCTCGGTCACAGCCCTGCGGACAGGGCGCCCGCGCCGCGCCAAGCTGCTTGGGCAAGCCCGCGACCATAGCTGCGGCCTTGCGCGCATTCCCGGTCAGCGTCGCGATGATCTGCGTCACATCCACTTCTCCATGATCCGGGTGCCAACTGTCGTAATCCGTCACCATGGCCACGCTGGCATAACAAAGCTCGGCCTCCCGAGCCAGTTTTGCCTCAGGCATATTGGTCATCCCAATCACATCCGCCCCCCAAACCTCGCGATACATCCGGCTTTCCGCCAAGGTCGAAAACTGCGGCCCTTCCATCGCCAGATAGGTGCCGCCGCGATGCACAATCACCCCCGCCGCTTCCGCCAAATCTGCACAAACCGCTGAAAGCCGCGCACAGGTCGGATGCGCCACCGAGACATGCGCCACGCACCCCGGCCCAAAAAACGACTTCTCGCGCGCAAAAGTGCGATCAATAAACTGATCTACGACGACAAAATGCCCCGGTGCCATCTCCTCGCGAAACGATCCGACAGCCGAGACAGAGATAACATCCGTCACCCCAACCCGCTTGAGCGCGTCAATATTGGCGCGATACGGCACCGAGGTCGGACTATGGACATGCCCGCGCCCATGACGAGGCAAGAAAACCATTTTCACCCCGTCCAAAACCCCTACCAAAAGTTGATCCGACGGCGCGCCCCATGGCCCCTCCACAGTCTGCCATTCGGCCCCCTCAAGCCCCGCAATGTCATAGAGACCCGAGCCACCAATCACCCCAATCACAGTCTCGCGCATCGCATTCGCCTTTCTCTTTGGTCAATCGACCGGGAGGTGAGCCCGGCACAGACACACGGGGCCACCCCCGTGCCTCACCCCAGCACAGCGCCGGGGTTCAGAATACCCACCGGGTCAAGAACCCGCTTGATCTCGCGCATCATCGCAATTTTCACTGGATCCCCATAGGTGATCAAATCCTGCACCTTGAGACGGCCAATGCCATGCTCAGCCGAATGCGAGCCACCCAAATCATGCGAAATGTCATGCACCGCGCGCTTGATCTCATCGCGACGCGTTACATACTCCGCCTTGCTGCGCCCCTGCGCGGGGAAGATATTGTAGTGCAAATTGCCGTCGCCCAGATGGCCAAAGCAATTGATCCTGATATCGCCCATCGTGCCAAAATGCGCGTCAGCGCGACGGATGAATTCAGGCACCAATCCCAAGGGAACCGAAATATCATGCGAGGACACCGATCCAATTCGGCGGTTCGCCTCTGGCATCTGCTCGCGCACCTCCCAGAATTGGTGGCGCTGCGCGTCGTTCTGCGCGACAATCCCATCGCTGACCAAACCCGCCTCAAAGGCTTCCGCAAATAACGTCTCCAAGGCCTGTGCCGGATCCAGTCCACGCGCCAGCCCCACATCGATCAGCACGAACCACTCAGGGCGCGCCTCGAAGGGTTGGCGCAGATCCGGCATCGTCTCGGCCTGAAACCGTAGCCCCTCACCACTCATCAACTCAAACGCACTCACCGCCTCGCCCATATGGTCGCGCGCCATCGACAACAGCGCCAGCGCCGCTTCCGGCGAGGGCACCACCAAAAGCGCCGTCCCCTCACCCGCAGGGCGCGGCACCAACTTCAACGATGCGGCCGTGATCACGCCCAAAGTCCCCTCCGAGCCAATCAGCAGGTTTCGCAAATCATAGCCCGTGTTGTCTTTCCTCAGCCGCGACAGCCCATTCCAAATTCGCCCATCGGCGAAAACCACTTCCAACCCAAGGCATATGTCACGCGCATTGCCATAGCGCAGCACATTCACCCCGCCCGCATTACAGGCCAAAAGCCCTCCCACCCGCGCCGAGCCTTTTGACGCAATCGTCAACGGATACACGCGCTCAACGGCCTCCGCTGCCCGATGCACCTCTTCCAAAATCGCCCCCGCCTCCGCGATCAGCACATTCTCTTCGGGGTAAACCGCGCGAATAGCAGTCATGCGCTCCAGCGAAAGCAACAGGGCCCCCGCCCCATCCGGCATGATCTGCCCCCCCACCAGCCCAGTGCCGCCGGAATAGGGCACCACGCCAACGCGCGCTTGCGCCGCAGCGGCCAAAACAATGGCCACCTCCGCCGTTGACGCAGGCGCCACGACGGCACCCGCCTGTCCGGCCCAGCGCCCGCGCGGTTCTTCGAGATATCGCACATCCACAGGGCGCAGCGCCTTCGGCCCAAGCTGGGCGTCAAGCGCGGCGAGAAAATCGGGGGTCAAAGCGTTCAATGTCATGTCTTAAGGGTTAGCACAGCACCGCGCCACGTCCAGAGGGACGGCGCAGGATTTCGGCCTCACCCGGCCAAGTCGTCGAGCTGCGCGATCAGTGCCGTAGGCACTTCAACATTCGTCATTGGCACGCGTCCCTGACCAGGCATTCGCCCTACGCCATCGGCGCTCACCGCCTCCGCCAAACGCGCCAAACGTTCGGCAAAGCCCGGCTCCACCCCCGGATCTACGATCAGGTAAAACTGCCCCAGATCATGTGGTGCACCCTCGGGGGCCTTGAGCGGCTTCACATCGCGCGACAACGTCGAGCCTGTCATGGCCGCAGCCAAAATCTCGGCCATGAGGCCAAATCCCCAGCCTTTGTAGCCACCCGCACTGGCCAACGACCCTTTCAACGCCGCGTCCGGGTCTGTCGTCGGTTGACCCTCCGCATCCAAGGCCCAACCTTCCGGAATAGCCTCACCCGCTGCTTTCGCCATTGTTATCCGGCCCAAAGCCACAGCCGTGGTCGATTGGTCAAACGCCATCGCCACGCCCCCGGCCCCGTCGGTCACAGCAAATGCGACTGGATTTGTCCCAATCACCCGCGCCTTACCGCCGGGCGGCGCCACGATCGGCGAGGCATTCGTTGCCCCCAGACAAACAAAACCCGCCGCCGCAATCTGCTCGGTAAAATATCCCAGCGCCGTGCAGGTATGGGCATGCGACACCGCCAATTGCGCCGTGCCATTCTCTCGCGCGGCCGCCAAGGCTTCCGGCAAAGCCCGTGCGAAAGCGGTCTGTGCAAATCCATATCCTGCATCCACCCGCACCGTGCCAGGGCGTGGCCGCGTTACATCTGGCTCCACATGTCCCTGCACCCGACCCGAAGCCAACTGCTGGCAATAGCTTTCAAGATAGTAGAGCCCACAAATGCGATTGCCCCGTGCTTCCGCCCATGCCACAGCCCGCGCCAAATCCGTCGCTTGGGCGACGCCTGCACCATGTCGGGTCAATGCGGATCGGGCTTTGGCTTCAATTTCGGAAATGGCAATTTGCGGCATCTGCGGCTCCTCTTTTGGCGCAGAGTGCGCTTATTGCCGCACAAGGTCAAACTGCCCAGTTTGGTGCAATTTACACTACGAATGACCCGCGCTCGACAAAGGAAATCAGCGAGGCAGGCACGGCCTCCGGGGTCTGTACCGTTGCCAATTGGATGGTCGCACCATTCGACAAGGTGATCCGCACTCCCGTATCCGTCAGCACCTGCTCTGTCACGCTCAAGACCTGACCCACCTCCGTCTCAATGATCAACTGATCCTCCGTGACATCAAAATCGGTAACAAGGACTGTCCCAACCAATTGGTTTTGAATGATAAAGCTATCCGAACCAGCACCACCCGTTCCGCTATCACCCAAACCAAGCACCAGCCTGTCATTGCCGGCGCCCCCTTCCAACACATCTTGCACTTCGTCGTCTGCGCCTGTCGGACCTTGACCAAAGAGCAAATCCGCACCGTCACCGCCCGCAATCTGGTCGGCATCCGCGCCACCAATCAGCGTATCATCCCCACCAAGCCCCGCGAGTGTGTCTGCCCCTGCGCCGCCATCCAATGAGTCATCGCCCAACCCGCCGCTTAGACTGTCTGCGCCTATGCCGCCCAAAAGCGTGTCATTGCCCGCCTCACCCGTAAGCGTATCATCCCCCAACAGGCCTTGTATGGAATCTGCCCCAGCCGTGCCCGTCAGCATATCTGCGCCCTCGGTGCCAACCAGCGGGGTTTCTTCAATCGGATCCGTAACATTTGTCTCGGCTTCGGTTTCTCCGCCCAACCCCGTCACGCCCAAAAGCGCGGGAAGAAACCCAAACAGCAGTAAAATTAGTTCGGCGGACATGGCGAGGCTCACTCATTACCCTTCAACAGAATTAGAGCAACTCGCGCAAAAAGATAAAGCATCCAAATGTAAACAACCGCTACGACCAACTGGCCGCGCGTTTTTTCCGCTCACGCCTCGGTCAACCGCCCCTGATCAAGCCGCAGCCGCCGATCCATGCGTGCCGCCAACTCCAAATTATGCGTCGCGATCAATGCAGCCAGCCCGGTGCTTCGCACCAAATCCATCAGCGCCGCAAATACAGTCTCCGACGTCGCAGGATCTAGGTTTCCCGTCGGCTCATCCGCCAACAACAAGCGTGGTTGATTGGCCAAAGCCCGACAAAACGCCACGCGCTGCTGCTCACCGCCCGACAAAGCCGCAGGGCGATGCTCGGCTCGCGCCCCCACACCCACAGTCGCCAATAAATGCGCCGCCCGTGTCTCTGCCTCAGCGCGCGCCACACCATTCGCCAACTGTGGCAAAACGATATTCTCCAACGCCGTGAACTCGGGCAGCAAATGATGGAACTGATAGACAAACCCAACCTCATCGCGCCGCACGGCGGTGCGCTTGCGATCCGATTGCCCTACCATTTCGCGCCCACCAATCTTCACCGATCCCGCATCCGGCGTGTCGAGCAGTCCCGCGATATGCAACAGCGTCGATTTCCCAGCCCCTGACGGCGCCACCAGCGCAACCACTTCCCCCGGCGCCACCTGCAAGGATACATCCTGCAAAACCTGCACGGCATTGGGCCTGCCCGCATTATAGGCCTTCGCAACCCCGGCCAAAATCAACGTCGCCTCACTCATATCGCAACGCCTCCACCGGGTTCATTCGTGCTGCCCGCCGCGCGGGGAAAATCGTCACAAGAAAAGAGAGGCCCAATGACAAAAAGACCGCCGAGGCCACATCGTCAAATTCAAGCTTCGCAGGCACCGAATAAATTCCCCGGATTGCCGGATCCCAAACGCCGCCACCCGCAATGTAATTCACCAAACTGAAAATCTGATCAATGTAGACGGCGAAAAGGCACCCCAAGATCACGCCCGCCACTGTGCCGATCAACCCGGTGAATGATCCACAAATAAAGAACACCCGCAGGATCGATCCTTCCGAAAGCCCCATGGTCCGTAGAATCCCAATGTCGCGGCCCTTGTTTTTCACCAGCATAATGAGGCCCGAAACGATGTTCATCGCCGCAATCAGAACCAAGATCGCCATGATAATGAACATCACATTGTCTTCAATTTCCAAAGCCCGCAGAAACCCGCCCGAAGCATCGCGCCAACTCCAAAGCTGAGCACCATCGCCCCCTGCTTGCAGCAGCGCGAGCGACATGGCCTCAACACCATCCGGATCACGCACCATCACCTCAATTTCATCCGCCACGCCCTCGCGGTTGAAATAGCTCTGCGCCTCCCCGAAAGGCATATAAACCCTCGTGCGATCAATATCCCACCGTCCGGCGGTGAAAACATAGACCACCTCATAGGCTTTCACCCGTGGACTGGTGCCAAAGGCGGTTTTCACACCATCAGGCGAGATGATCCGGATCCGGTCGCCCACGCCCAAACCCAGCTCCCGAGCCACGCCCGATCCGATTGCCACGCCCTCGCCAAATCGTGCAATGTCACCATAGGCATCTGCGCCCAGCCCCACGCGAGGAATGCTCTCCAAATCGGCCTGCGCGATGCCATAAACCTCAATTCCTGCGTTGCGACCATTGGCATTGGCCATCACCTGCCCCTTGATCAGCGGGGCGGCGCGCGTCACGCCGGGCACATCGCGCAACCGCGCAGCGGTGGCTTCGAAATCCACCAGATTGCGATCAATCCGCCCCGAAACCCCATCGACCCGACCGATCGAATACACCGTCACATGGGCATTCGCGCCCAAGATCGTATCGACGAATTCCGCCCGAAACCCAGAGCGCACCGCCAAAGTCGCAATCAATGCAAACACCGCCAGCGTGATGCCGATCAAACTGATCCATGTCATCACACTCACACCCCCCTCGGCCCGCTTTGCCCGCAGGTATCGCCACGCGATCATCCATTCAAACGCTGCAAAAGGGGGGGGAGTGCTCGCCATCACCTGTCTCCGCAAGGGTTGCGCGGACCATGGGTTTTTCCACCTCCTGCGTCAAGCCTTGCCCCGGCAAAAGCGCCCCTCCCTTTGCCCTCTTTTCAATCCCCAACACTCCTGCCATGGTCCCGGAATGACACGCGCTCTTCGCCCGAATTTCTGGGAAAATATCCCCCTCAACCGCCTCTCCCCCGACGAGTGGGAGGCGCTCTGCGACGGGTGCGGCAAATGTTGCTTGAACAAGCTAGAGGATGAAGACACCGGTGAGGTCGTGCTCACCCGCGTCGCTTGCCGCCTCTTGGATGGCGAAAGCTGCCAATGCGCCAAATACCCGATCCGCCACCAATTCGTGCCCGAATGTATCGTGCTCTCTCCCAAAACCATCGAGAAAAATCTCTATTGGCTTCCCGAGACCTGCGCCTACAAATTGCTCTGGACCCACAAACCCCTGCCCGCATGGCATCCCCTTCTCACGGGCGACCCTGAAAGCGTGCATGCCGCAGGCGTCTCTGTGCGCGGTCTCACCATACCAGAATTCGAGGTTCCCGATGAGGAATGGGAAGAGCACATCATCGACGAACCACTCGGCCACTAGGCCACTTCTTCTGTGATCCCTATCAAAGGAAATTCCATGTTCTTTGCCTCAGATAACGGCGGCCCGGTGCATCCCGCCATTCTTGCCGCCCTTGCTGCCGCAAATACGGGCAATGCCTCCGGCTACGGCAGCGACGCGCTGACGCAATCCGCTCAAGACATGGTCCGCGATATTTTCGAAGCCCCTGACGCCATGGTGCATTTCGTGGCGACCGGCACCGCGGCCAATGCCCTCGCGTTGGCGTGCTTCTGCCCGCCATGGGGAACGGTGTTTTGCTCGCCTGTCGCGCATATCCATGAAGACGAATGCAACGCACCGGAATTTTTTGCGGGCGGCAACAAGCTGACCATCGTTCCCGGCCACGACAAAATGACCCCCGACGCACTCCACGCCACCATTGCAGCCGAAGAGAGCCGGGGCGTGCACGGCCCGGCGCGTGGCCCGGTCTCCATTACCCAAGTCACCGAACGCGGCCATGTCTACTCATTGGCCGAGCTCGCCGCTTTGGTTGACGTGGCCAAATCCTTCGGCCTTCCTGTTCATCTCGACGGGGCGCGCTTCGCCAATGCCTTGGTCGCACTGGGGTGCACAGCCGCCGAGATGACGTGGAAACTGGGGATCGATGCGGTGTCCTTCGGGGGCACCAAAAATGGCTGCATGGGCGTCGAAGCTGTTGTCATTTTTGATAAATCCAAAAATCAAGAATTCGAATACCGCCGCAAACGCGGCGCGCATCTTTTTTCCAAACACCGCTACCTTGCGGCTCAAATGCAAGGCTATCTGCAAGACGGTCTCTGGCTCGATCTGGCCCGCACCGCCAATGAGCGCATGGCGCGCCTCGCGCGCGGCTTGGGCCAAATTCCCGGTGTGACCTTCTCGACCGAACCGCATGCCAACATGCTCTTCCCACGGCTTCCTCGCGCCATGCATCGCCGCTTGATGGCGCAGGGCGCCTATTACTATCTTTACGACGGCACGCTGGAAGATGGCCCCGATGAGGCTCCCATCACCTGCCGCCTTGTCTGCGACTGGTCGGTGACTGACGCCACCATCGACCGTTTTCTGTCCGTCGCCAGAGACTAAGCGCAAACCCCAGCCAACCGGAGCGCCCCAATGACCACAAACGTCGCCATCATCGGCCTTGGCATCATGGGCCGCCGCATGCTTGAAAACATGCAGCGCCATCCGGGCTATGCCGTCACCGCGCTTTGGGACCCCTCTTCAACCTCCTGCCAAAACGCGGCGCAAATGGCCCCTGAGGCCTGCGTCGCCACCTCTGCCGAAGCCGCCATCGCGCTGGCCGATCTGGTCTACCTCGCCTGTCCCCCTGTTCCGCGCAAAGCCTATGCCCTGACCGCAGCCGCAATGGGCAAAGCAATCTTTCTTGAAAAGCCCCTTGGTGTGAACGTGGCCGAGAGCGAAGCACTCGTTGCAGGCCTCAAAGCCAGCGGCGTGCCTGTTGCCGTTAATTTCACGCAAGCCGCAGGTGCCGCGATGACAGGGGTATCCGCCGCAGCGCGAGACGGCTCTCTGGGCGAGCTGTGTGGCGTTGATATCGTCGTCACCTACGCGCATTGGCCGCGTGCGTGGCAACAGGCCGCCGATTGGCTGCGGTTTCGCGACGAAGGCGGGATGACACGTGAAGTCCTCTCCCACTTCCTGTTCTTTTCCGAACGCATCCTCGGGCCGCTCTCGGTCTCATTCGCCCGCCCAAGCTACCCTGCCGATCCTGCCTTGTGTGAAACCCATCTCTTGGCCCGACTGGAAAGCGTAGAAGGCCGCGTCGTCAGCATTCTTGCCACCACAGGCGGCGCACAACCAGACCGCCAAGAACTGACCATCAAAGGCAGTTCCGCCAGCTATAAAGTCACTGATTTCTATGTAGACGCGCTTTCCAACGGTGGTGCTTTCACGCCTGTGGATCGCGGCCCCACCGACCCGCGCACCGCCGCACTCAAACATCAGCTCGATGACCTACTCTTGTGCCTCAACGGCCAACCCAACCGTCTCGCCACCCTCGACGAAGCGCTCCGCGTTCAAAAACTCGTCGAGACCATGCTGCAAGGTCGTGGCTGATCCTCCATCGTTCAGGCATCCAAGAAACAGGTCAACGGCGTGTGGCTCCGGCAGACATGCTCGACTGCGCCTCAAGTATCGAAAATCGTGGCCCCATGCTGCGCGAGATAAATCCGCACCCATGGCGTAAACGCCTCTGGCTCTGCGGCCATCCGCGCCTCCAAAGCTGCACGCGTCAGCCACTCCACAGCCATCACTTCCTCTGGGTCGGGCGCGAGCGCAGGCCGCTCCACGGCCACAACGCGAAAAAGATCGACCACCTCATGCTCGATCATCCCGCCGCCCACTTCGGCGCGATACTCCACCTGCCCGCGCGCTTCCGGCACCACCGCCGTGATCCCCAGCTCCTCACGCAGCCGCCGCACCGCGCAGGCTGCCGCCGTTTCTCCCCATTCAGGATGGGTGCAACAGGTATTCGCCCAAAGCCCCGGTGTGTGATATTTTCCCAAAGCGCGCCGCTGGATCAGCACCTCGCCTCCTGCGATTACAAAAACCGACACAGCCTTGTGGCGCAATCCTTTCAGATGCGCCTCCAGTTTTTCGACAGGGGTAAGCACCCCGTCGACCCATGCAGGGATTGTCACCGTCACACTCACCGCCACATGCTCCGCGTCACACGCGGAAATGCGTCTCGTAAATCGGCTCCAGCGTATCGGTTTCGAACAACGACGATACCGAAGTGCCATTCCAGATGTTCAAAATCGCCTGAGCAAACATCGGCGCCGTCGGCACAATACGAATATTGGGCGCATTTTTCACCGGATCCGTCGGCTCGATCGAGTCGGTAATCACCAATGACTTCATCACCGAATTGGAAATGCGCTCCACCGCCGGGCCCGACAAGACACCATGCGTGATATAGGAATGCACTTCCTTTGCGCCGTTCTCCATCAAGATCTCCGCCGCTTTGCACAGCGTGCCCGCCGTATCACAGATATCGTCGACGATGAGGCATACCTTGCCCTCAACATTCCCGATCACTGTCATCTCAGCAATCTCGCCGGGCTTTTCGCGGCGCTTGTCCACAATCGACAGCGGCGCATTGATCCGCTTGGCCAGTTCGCGCGCCCGCGCCACCCCACCCACATCGGGCGAGACCACCATCAGCTCATCCATTCTGCCCATGAACTGTGTTTTCACATCCAGCGCAAAAATCGGCGACGCATAAAGGTTATCGACCGGGATGTCGAAAAACCCCTGAATCTGCGCCGCGTGAAGATCCATGGTCAACACCCGCTCAATCCCTGCGGTCACCATCATATTGGCCACCAGCTTGGCCGAAATCGGCGTGCGTGCCTTCGTGCGGCGATCTTGCCGCGCATAGCCGAAATAAGGGATCACGGCTGTGATCCGCTGCGCCGATGAGCGCCGCAACGCGTCTGCAATGATCAACAACTCCATCAAATGGTCATTTGACGGGTTCGATGTGGGCTGGATAATGAACATATCCTCGCCACGCACGTTCTCGTAGATTTCCACGAACACTTCTTGATCGTTAAAGCGCTGCACCCGCGCATCAACCAGTCCCACGCTCATCCCGCGATGCATCGACATCCGCCGAGCAATCGCTTTGGACAGGGACATATTCGCATTCCCCGAAATCAGTTTCGGTTCAGTCATGGCGGGCATGGGCAGGCTCCGGCAAAAGGTCAGTGACAGATTCGTAACGTTGACACTGCCTATCACCCGATTACCGTCATAGGAACCTCACCAAAAGGGACGCGCGCAAAATGCCTCACATTGATTATTTCTTCGTCACCCTCAGCCCATGGACCTATCTCGCGGGGTCTCGTCTCGAAGAGATCGCTGCGCGCCATGGTGCCACCATCACCTACAAGCCCGTCGATATGGGCCGGGTCTTTGCCGCGACAGGCGGCTTGCCTCTGGGACAGCGCTCCGAGGCACGCAAAGCATATCGCCTGCAAGAATTGCCGCGAACCGCCAAGAAAACAGGGCTTCCCCTTACCTTGCACCCCGCGCATTTCCCCACCAATCCCGCGCCGTCCTCCTATGCAATCATCGCCGCTCAAAAAGCGGGCGGCGGTGATATTGGGGCCTTGGTGCGATATTTGCTCGCCGCTTGCTGGGCCGAAGAGAAGAATATCGCCGAAGATGACGTGATCCGCGCCTGCCTGAGCCGCGCTGGTTTCGACCCCGCATTGGCCGACAAAGGCCTGCTTGATGGCGCAATGGCCTATGAGGCCAATACCGATGAGGCCATCACGCGCGGTGCTTTCGGCGCGCCCTTCTACATCACCGACACAGATGAACGCTTCTGGGGTCAAGATCGTCTCGAAGATCTCGACGCTTATCTCGCAGGCGCCCTCTGATGGCATCTCAGACATTGGCGCTCGCAAGCCAAACCTTGGGCGCCGGGGATATCCCCGGCGCGCTCATCCACTGCACCCTCACGCATGGCGGCGTGCTCAAGGGGCTGGCAAATGCGCTGCCTTCACACCACTGGCTTGCCCCTGACCTGCCCAACCATGGCCGCAGCCCTGATTGGCCCGCAGGTGCCCCCGGCATGCAAAAAGCTTCTGCCGAGGCAATCGCCACTCTTTTCGGCCCCACCCCTCGGGATGTGATTGGCCACAGTTTCGGCGCCACTGTCGCTCTGCGTCTGGCGGTGCTTTTCCCTGAAAAAGTCCGCTCGCTCACCTTGATCGAACCCGTTCTGGGCGCGATTGCGCGCATCGATTCCCCCGAAGTTGCGGCCGCGCATGAAACCGAAGCCACACAGATGCTCGCCGAAATTCACGCGGGCCGCTATGCCGAAGCCGCCCAGCTTTTCACCCGGGATTGGGGCCTTGGTCGTCCATGGGACAGCATTCCCGAAGAAGCCCGCACCCGCATGGCCGCGCAAATGCCCTTCGTCGCCGCCTCACAAGCCGAGATTTTCGAAGACAGTCCGGGCCTGCTGCAAAGCGGTGCCCTTGAGGCGCTCCGTATCCCAACTCTGGTGCTTGAAGGGGCCGAAACCGCCAAACGCCACCCCGTGATGCGCGTCATCTGCCAAGGCCTTGTCCGCCGCATTCCCAAGGCGTCACATTCCCTTGTCGACGGCGCAGGCCATATGGCTCCGCTTACGCATCCAGACGCAGTGGCTACGCTCATCCGACACTATCTTCCAGATTTTGACACGCAACTCAGCGCCGCTGCGCGCTGAGTTTACTCCGGGCTATGCCCCGACGCCGAGACTTCAGCGGCCTTCGCATCTCGTCCCCAGCGATTAAGGCGCAACACCTCAAAATTCAGCGCCGCCGCGATACTCACCCAGACCAGATAAGGCACCAGCATCACCCCCGACCACAGGTCCAGCGCGAAGGCTTCTCGCACCAACCCCGCCACCGAGAACCACAAAAACACCATCACACCCATCGCAAGGCGCATCCGATGCGCGCCAAAGAAAACAGGGGTCCAAAGCGTGTTGAACGCAATCTGCGCCGCCCAAAATGCCAGCGCCATGCCCGCCCCCGGCACTCCAGCCAGCCGCGCTCCCGCAACGGCAATCAGAATATAAAGCGTGGTCCAAACCACCGGAAAAACCCAAGGCTTTGGGGTCCAGCGTGGTTTTTGCAGCCCATCATACCAGCTCCCGGGCTGAAAAATCATGCCCATGGAGCCCGCCGCAGCGGTTGCAACAAAGAAAATGGCGAAAAGCGTCCAATCCATGGATCTTACCTACGCTTCCCCCCTGCCAATTCAACCCCTCTTCCCCGCTTCGAGTGCGCCTTCGCGACTTTCCCCCCTTCCCTCTCGGTCGGATCTCGCGCAAAACTCCGCCAACCAAAGGAGGACCGCATGTCAAACCAACTCGAAACAGAACGCGCCCGCGCTGCTCAGTGGTTCCGCGACCTCCGCGACCAAATCGTTGCCGCCTTTGAAACCCTTGAAGACACCCACTCCCAAGGCCCCATGGCCAAAGCAGCACCGGGCCGCTTTGAAGTCAGCCAAACAAAACGTCATTCCGATGATGGCTCCGATGCAGGCGGCGGCTTGATGAGCGTCATGCGCGGCGGTCGCGTTTTCGAGAAGGTGGGCGTCAACGTCTCCACAGTATTTGGCTCGCTCAATCCGCGCGCTCAAAAAGCCATGGCGGCCCGTGGCGTGCCCGGCATCGATTCCGATCCTCGGTTCTGGGCGTCCGGCATCTCCCTTGTCGCCCATATGCAAAACCCCCACGCACCCGCTGTCCACATGAACACCCGCATGTTCTGGACCCCCGGCGCTTGGTGGTTTGGCGGCGGCTCCGATCTCAACCCCTGCCTCGAATATCCCGAGGATACCGCGCATTTCCACGCCACCCAAAAAGCCCATCTCGACCCGCATGGCCCAACGCTCTATCCCGAACTCAAGGCTTGGGCGGATGAGTATTTCTTTGTCCCCCACCGGGGCCGCGCGCGTGGCGTTGGCGGCATTTTCATGGACGATCGCAACACAGGCGACTGGGAAGCCGATTTCGCCCTCACCCAAGACATTGGCCGCGCCTTTTTGCCCGCCTATGTGCCCTTGGTCGAAAAACGCCGGGGACAGAACTGGTCAGACGCCGACAAAGACGCCCAACTCGTCCATCGCGGCCTCTATGCCGAATATAACCTCGTTTATGATCGGGGCACCAAATTCGGCCTTGAAACCGGGCATGATGCCAATGCCGTATTGATGAGCCTGCCGCCCTTGGCAAAATGGATCTGATCTCGCTTTCGGCAGCCACGATCGCAGGTTTCGCGCTCACCTCATTTCTCATCGAGCTTACCCCCGGTCCCAATATGGCATGGCTCGCCATTGCCACGGTGACAACAGGCCGTGGCAACGGCTTTGCCGCTGTGGCGGGTATCGGCTTGGGCCTCTTGGGTGTGGGCCTTGCCGCGGCTCTGGGCCTTGCCGCTCTGCTCGCCGCCTTTCCCGCCTTGAGCCAAGCACTGCGTTGGGGCGGTGTCGGCTATCTTTTGTGGCTCGCCTATGACGGCTGGAAAAGCGCCGATGATCCCCCCGACACAGGCCTCTCCACCCATGCCCGCGCACTCTATTTTCGCCGCGGCCTGATCACCAACCTTCTCAATCCCAAAGCGGCCGTCTTCTACCTCGCGATCTTGCCACCGTTTCTGCCGACAGGCGCAGGGCTGCCAGAGACGCTGACCCTGTCACTGGTCTATGTCGCAGTCGCAACGGCGGTGCACGCAGGTATCGTGGCGCTGTCCGCCGCCGCTGCGCCTTTGCTGACCAATGATGCCAAACGTCGGACCACAGCGCGCGTGCTCTCCGCTCTCCTCGCCCTCGTGGCGCTCTGGTTCGCGTGGAAAACCCGGGGCTGAACGCCCCCCTTGCGCTCCTGTCCAACTCAGGCTTCCATACCGCCAGAATTCAGGGAGCCACCGATGACCAAACTTGCCCTCGTCACAGGTGCCGCACGCGGCATCGGCCTTGCCACCTCCAAACTCTTTCTGGCCGATGGCTGGCATGTCGTGATGCTCGACCGCGATGCCGATGAACTTTCGGCCGTCACCCAAGGGCTCGCCGGGGCCACACCACTTGTCGCCGATGTATCGCTCCCAGACGCCGTAGAGCAGGCCTGCGCCGAGGTCACGCGTCTCGCTGCCAGCCTCAAATCACCGGGCCTCAACGCCTTGGTCAACAACGCAGGCGTCGCCGATTTTGGCCCGATAGAAGGTACCGATTTCGCCCGCTGGCGCCGGGTCATGGACACCAATCTCGACGGGGTCTTCTTGATGAGCCAAGCTTTCACACCCCTTTTGAAAGCGGCCAAGGGCGCAATTGTGAATATCGCTTCGATCTCTGGCCTGCGTGCCTCCACCCTGCGTGTGGCCTATGGCACCTCAAAAGCCGCTGTGATGCACCTCACCCGCCAACAGGCCGCAGAATTAGGCGAATACGGCATCCGTGCAAATTGCGTCTGCCCCGGTCCGGTGCGAACCAAACTGGCAATGGCGGTGCACAGCCCGGAAATCATCGCCGCCTATCACGATGCCATCCCACTTAACCGCTATGGCAGCGAAGATGAAATCGGCCAAGTGATCCACTTCCTGTGCTCCGACAAGGCCAGCTACGTCACAGGCCAGATCATCGCCTCGGATGGCGGCTTCGAATCCACGGGCATCGGTCTGCCCGCTCTGCGCGTCTGACCCCCCAATGCCCCGGTGACGCGCGGGCGCTTACGCCCCGCGCACCGTGTCAATCATCAGCTGCACATTATCGGGATTGGCGTCTGGCGTAATGCCGTGCCCAAGGTTGAAAATATGCGGCCCCTTGCGGAAGGCCTGCACAATCCGCTGCGTTTCACGCACCAGATCAGCCCCACCATTCACCATGTGATGGGGCGCTAGATTGCCCTGAACGCAGCCATCCACCTGAACATTGGCCGCCGCCCATTCCGCATCGACACTGTTGTCGAGCGCCAATCCATCCGCACCGACAGCTTTGGCAAACCCGACATAGCGCGTGCCAGCCTCCCGTGGGAACGCAATCACCGGAACATGCGGGTGCCGCGCTTTCAGCGCCGCGATAATCTCTTTTGCAGGCTTAAGTGCAAAATCGTCAAAATCCTGCCCCTTGAGGCTGCCCGCCCACGAATCAAACAATTTCACCACTTCCGCGCCCGCCAATATCTGCTGGTCGAGATAGGCGATGGTCGCCTCGGTGATCCGCGCAATAAGGCCCTCAAAGGTCGCACGATCCGCCGCCTTTAGCGCATGCGCGGGCCCCTGATCCTTGGTGCCACGCCCGGCAATCATATAGGTGGCTACCGTCCAAGGCGCGCCGGCAAACCCGATCAACGTCGTCTCCTTGGGCAGCGCAGCCGATAGATTGCGGACTGTCTGATAGACCGGGTTCAATACCTCATGGATCGCCTCCACAGGCTTGAGCTTGGCCAACTCACCCGGAGTGGTAAGCGTCGATAGCCGTGGGCCCTCGCCTGTCTCAAACCACAAATCCGCGCCCAAAGCCTGACAAATCAACAAGATATCTGCAAACAAGATCGCAGCATCAAAGCCATAACGCCGAATAGGCTGCAGCGTTACTTCCGTCGCCAGCTCTGGATTATAGCACAGCGACAAGAAATCCCCCGCCTCGCCCCGTGTTGCGCGATACTCCGGCAAATACCGTCCCGCCTGCCGCATCATCCAGATTGGGGGGGTCGCTTGGGTCTCGCCAGCAAGGGCACGTAGGATCGTCTTTGTCATCGCGGTCTCCTTTCGCCGTTGGTCGCGCGCGACGACGCATGTGTCAAGGCCTCCTGACAACTCTTGCGCGCTCAGAGTTGCGGCGATACGGATACGACATGACCCAGAACATGCCCACCCCCGCGCATCCTTTCCGTATCGGCACCCGTGGCTCGCCCTTGGCCCTCGCCCAAGCGCATGAGACCCGCGCACGGCTCATGACGGCCCACAGCCTGCCTGAAGCTGCCATCGAGATCGTCGTGATCAAGACCACCGGGGATGATCGCACATTGATCGCCGCGGATCGGCCGCTCAAAGAGATTGGCAACAAGGGGCTGTTTACAAAGGAAATCGAAGAGGCGCTCATCGATCACCGCATTGATATCGCCGTCCACTCCATGAAAGACGTGCCCACAGCGCGCGCTCGGGGCCTTGCCTTGATTGCCTATCTGCCCCGCGAGGACGTGCGCGACGCCTTCGTGTCGCTCTCCTCCAAATCTCTCGCCGACCTGCCCAAAGGCGCGCGCGTTGGCACCTCGTCGCTGCGCCGCCGCGCCCAGCTCCTGCACCGCTTCCCTCATCTCGAGGTGGTCGAATTCCGTGGCAATGTGCAAACGCGCCTGAAAAAACTCGAAGACGGCGTCGCAGATGCCACCTTCCTCGCAATGGCAGGCCTCAATCGCCTTGGCCTGAGCCACCTTGCCGCAGGCGCAATCGCCCCCGACGAAATGCTCCCAGCCGTGGCCCAAGGGGCGATTGGCATCGAGGCGCGCGCCAATGACGCGACAGCCCGCACGCTCACCGCGCCGTTGAACTGTGCCCCCACCACAACGCGCCTGAGCGCCGAACGCGCGCTACTGGCTCGGCTCGATGGCTCCTGTCAGACACCCATCGCGGCATTGGCCACGCTGACAGGCGACACGCTCAGCCTCACCGCGCAAATCCTTTCACCCGATGGCACTGCCGCCTTTACCGATCACGCAACTGGCCCCTTAGCCTCAGCCGAAGCCATCGGCACCGCGCTCGCAGAAACGCTTCTCGCCACCGCAGGCGAAGGCTTTTTACAGCGCTAACTCCGCCTCAGCCCTTGGCGTGAAAATAAGCGTAGATTGTTTCTGCCAAACTATCGGAAATGCCCGATACAGCCTTCAAATCGGCCAATCCGGCACGGCTCACTGCTTTTGCACTGCCAAAATGCAGCAAAAGCGCCCGCTTGCGCCCCGCGCCCACCCCCGGCACCTCGTCCAATGGCGTCACGGCGACCGACTTGGCCCGCTTCGCGCGGTGAGTGCCAATGGCAAATCGGTGCGCCTCATCGCGTAGGCGCTGGATAAAATACAAAACCGGATCGTTGCGTTGCAGCGCAAAAGGCCGCGCGCCAATTCGGTGGAACTCCTCCTTGCCATGGTCGCGGTCCACGCCCTTGGCCACCCCCACCATCGCCAGATCTTCAATCCCCATCTCCGCCATAATCTCTGCCACAGCCGAGACCTGACCCGCCCCGCCATCGATCAACAGCAAATCCGGCCAATGCCCCTGCTCGCGATCCGGGTCTTCTTTCATCAACCGCGCAAACCGCCGCGACAGGACTTCCTTCATCATCCCGAAATCGTCGCCCGGTGTCAGTTCTGTGCCCTTGATGTTGTATTTGCGATATTGCGATTTCAGAAAGCCTTCCGCTCCCGCCACAATCATCGCCCCCACCGCATCCGTGCCTTGGATATGTGAGTTGTCGTAGACTTCGATCCGGCGCGGTGCGCTCTCCAGCCCAAAGGCCTCGGCGATCCCCTCTAGCAGCCGCGCTTGGGTTGCATTCTCACTCATCCGCCGCGCCAGCGACTCCCGCGCATTGCGCGCCGCCCCTTCGATCAGTTCCGCCTTCTCGCCCCGCTGCGGTACCGCCAATTCCACGCGCCGTCCCGCCCGCTCTGACAGAGCATCCGCCACCCAATCCGGGTTTTCCAGCCCATGCGACAGCAAAATAAGCCGCGGCGGTTCGCGCGCCTCATCATAGAACTGCCCCAAGAATGCTTCGAGCACTTCCGGCGCCTCAATGTCCGCGCCCACGCGAGGATAATAATCCTTATTGCCCCAATTCTGACCGGCGCGGATAAAGAAGACCTGCACACAGGCCTGCCCCCCCTCCAGATGCAGGGCCACCACATCCGCCTCCGAGACGCCGCGCGGGTTGATCCCCTGCACCGTCTGAACCGCTGTCAAAGCCCGGATCCGGTCGCGCAACGCCGCTGCGCGCTCAAACTCCATCGCCTCCGATGCGGCCTGCATCTCGCCCTTCAGGCTTTCTTGCAGGGCCGTTGACTTGCCCGACAGGAACCGTTCCGCATCCGCCACACTCGCCGCATACTCCGGCTCTGAAATCAGCCCGACGCAAGGCGCAGAGCACCGCTTGATCTGAAAAAGCAAACAGGGCCGCGTGCGGCTCTCAAACTGGCTGTCGGTGCAATTTCGCAGCAAGAACACCCGCTGCAATTGGTTGAGCGTCCGGTTGACCGCCCCCGCATTGGCAAAAGGCCCGTAATAGCTGCCCTTTTCCGTTTTCGCGCCCCGGTGTTTCTTGATCTGCGGGTAGCCATGGGTGCGACTAACCAAGATATTGGGGAAGGATTTGTCGTCGCGCAGCAGCACGTTATAGCGTGGCTTTAACTGCTTTATGAGGTTCTGCTCTAACAGCAGCGCCTCTGTCTCCGTCCGCGTGGTAAGAAACATCATTGCAGCGGTTTCGGAAATCATCCGGGCAATGCGGCCAGAGTGCCCGGACGGGCGCGCATAATTGGAAACCCGAGCCTTGAGATTGCGCGCCTTGCCCACGTAAAGCACCCGGCTTTGCGCGTCGAGCATACGGTAAACGCCCGGACTGCCATCCAGCCGCTTAACGTAATCCGCTATCAGGTCATGTCCGGTCAGGAGGGGCGCGTCAGTCATGGATCCGTTCTACGATTCTCCGCCCGCCCCTGCAACGCCGCTCCACCAAAGGCAACCCTAAAGGCATCCCCGTTTCCTGTGGATAACTCCGTAGACAAAATTCCGGGAGAGTTAATTTTTCCCGTAATTTTGGGCCTTTCCGTGATTTGCCTAAAAAATAGGCAATGCGTTAAGCATCTGATATCAAAGGAAAGAATTATGTGGTATCCACAACCACTTGATTTCATTAGCGTTTAGGTAACGATTTCGTAACACATTCAGCACCAGTGCAAAACTTGCGGCACAGCCTCTCCTTTTGGACTATTCCACACCCAAAACGTCCGGCGTTTGCCACCCTAAATGCTGACCACCGTCCACACAGATCAGTTGCCCCGTCACGCCCGGCGCATCCAGAAAATAGCCCAGCGCCGCCGTAATATCCGCCTCATTTGCTCCGCGTTTCAAAACGGTAGCTGCACGTTGCTTGGCAAAATGCGTTTCGCTCTGCCGTCCCCCGCGCAGTGTTGGCCCCGGTCCGATCGCATTCACCCGAACAGAGGGCGCCAAAGCCTGCGCCGCTGTCTGTGTCAGCGCCCACAGCCCCATCTTCGCCAAAGTATAAGTCATGAACTCCGGCGTCAGCTTCCGCACCCGCTGATCAATCATATTCACAACCAAGCCCTGCGCCACAGGCTCGCCCGCATCATCATGCACCGCACCGGGTACTTGCGCGGCAAAGTCCTGCGTCAAGACGAACGGCGCACGCAGGTTCGACTCCATATGCCGATCCCATGACTGCCGCGTCGCACTCTGCAAATTGTCATACTCAAAGATGGATGCGTTGTTGATCAACACACGCAATGGCTGCGCCAAGCCTTCCGCCGCACGCGCCACCAGTCCGCAAACTTGCGCTTCATCCAAAAGGTCCGCCTGCACCGTCACCGCGCGCCGCCCCATGGCCCGGATTTCATCGGCCACAGCCTCCGCATCCACGGTTGAGCTCGCGTAATGCACAGCCACATCATGGCCCCGCTCCGCCAAATAAAGCGCCATCGCCCTGCCCAGCCGTTTGCCTGCTCCCGTGACCAATGCCGCCATTTATGCGCCCCGCTAAATCAATGTCGCCGTTGCATAGGCCACATAGAGCCCGAGCAGCAAAAGTCCCCAGACCCGCGTGATATTCTTTCCCAGAAACACAAAAGGAATAAGCATCAAGGACGCCCCCAGCATCACCCACAGATCGCGCGTCAAAAACGTCGCTTCCACAGGCACAGGAGCCACCAATGCCGTCACCCCGATGATGCCACAAAGGTTGAAATAGTTGGAACCGATCACATTGCCCAAGGCCACATCCGACTGCTTGCGAAGCGTCGACATCACTGTCGTCGCCAGTTCCGGCAAAGACGTGCCAATCGCCACCAATGTCAGCCCGATCACGGTTTCCGACACCCCGAACTCCCGCGCAATAATCACCGCGTTATCCACCAGCAGATCCGCGCCCAGCGGCAGGCCAATCAAACCAAGCACCAGAAAAAGGCCGATTTTCCACCATGGCATATTGGGATCTGCGCCCTCGACATCCTCTTCGACGTCGCACAGCGAATCCGCCTCCGCCGCGTCACGCCGATGACGCACCGCGTCACGCCCGGCATCCCACAAAATCAGGGCCAAAGCCCCCAGCAAAATCGCCCCCGCCAAAGGGCCAAAACTGCCAGTAAAGGCCAATCCGATAAACAAAACCGTCGCCGCGATCATCACGAGAAAGGATTTTCGCGTGTCATGATCCGCCGTATGCATCACTGCAATCAGCGCTGGAATACCCAAGATCAACAAGACATTGGCGATATTGGACCCCACCACATTGCCCAGCGCAATCCCCGGTGCCCCTTCGGTCGCGGCCTTGATCGACACCAGCAATTCCGGCGCAGAGGTGCCAAACCCGACCACCGTCAACCCGACGATCAGGGCAGGAATACCCATCCTTAATGACAGGTTCACCGCGCCACGCACCAGCGCGTCGCCTGCGAACATCAAGATCACAAGGCCTAAACCGACCAGCAGCCATTCCATGCCTTACCGCCCCTTCGTCTCACACACGCATGGCCCACGGCCCACCTTCACACTGCCGCACTTCTTGCAACGCCCCGAACTCACGCCCTTGCGCCCGCCCACGCGCCACTTGCCAAACATCGCAAGCACGCCAATGCCCACCAGAAATAACGTGATGATTTTAAACAGCATTCAAAGCCCAAACCGCGCCCAATGGGCCCGTTCCTCAAGAGCCAGCACGGCATCCTCCGCCAGCTGCACGCCAAGGCGCGGCCAAAAGCCCCGCTTACGCCCATGCCGGATGAAGCGCAGCTTCGGCCCATAAATTTCCTTCAGCTTCGGCTCCAACTGTCCGATGCCATCGATCAAGCCCAACTCCGCCGCTTTCGCGCCCAGCCAGACTTCGCCCGTATAGAGATCCGCGTCGCCGATCTTCGCTCCGCGCCGTCCCCGCACCCAATCAATAAAGACCTGATGCAGATCGCCCAGCAACCCCTTGAGCCGCGTGACATCTTCGGGATTTTCCGGGCGGAACGGATCGAGCATGCTCTTTGAACGCCCTGCCGTGTAGACCCGCCGTTCCACACCTTGACGCGCCAGCAACTCATGCGCGCCAAATCCCGCCGAAATCACTCCGATCGAGCCAAGGATCGAGCCCGCATCGGCCCAAATATCATCCGCCGCACAAGCCAGCCAATAGCCCCCCGACGCCGCAACATCTTCTACAAAGGCATGCACAGGCAGAGACTTTTCGTCCGCCAAACGCCGGATACGCGCCGCCACCAGCGAAGATTGCACCGGGCTGCCACCGGGTGAATTGATGACCAAGGCCACTGCCGTGGGCTTGCCCTTGCGAAAGGCCCGCTCGATCACCGGGCCTAGCGCCTCGTCAGAAATACCCGCGCGCGCGCCCGACCCGATGACCCCGGAAAGCCGCACCACGGCCACTTTCGGCGTGGATTTGAGAAATGGTATAAATCGCTTCATACCCTCCGATGTAGAGACGCCCACCGCCCAAGACAACGGGGCGCGCGGAATATCTCGCCTCATGCCCGCAACCGCCAGCCTGTGCGGAAGATTGCCCAAACCACGCCCAAGCACAGAACCGTGAATCCGCCAATCGCCAGCAACGACAAAACCACCGGCACGTCAGCCAACCCAAAGAAACTCCAGCGGAACCCGGAAATCAGCCAAACCACCGGGTTGAGCAAACTGACACCCTGCCAGAATGGCGGCAACATCGAGATCGAGTAAAATGCACCGCCCAAGAAAATCAGCGGCGTAACCACCAAGAGCGGGATCAATTGCAATTGCTCAAAATTGCCCGCCCAAAGCCCGATGATGAACCCCATCAACGCAAAACTCAGACAGGTCAGCACCAGAAACGCGACCATCGCCACAGGATGCGCGATGGAAATATCCACAAACAACGCCGAGGTCGCAAGAATGACCCCCCCGATAAATAGCGACTTTGTGGCCGCCGCCCCGACATAGCCCAGCAAAATCTCCAACACCCCCACGGGCGCTGACAGCACCTCATAGACCGAGCCGATGAATTTCGGGAAGTAGATCGCAAAAGATGCGTTCGACAGGCTCTGCGTCATAACCGACAGCATGATCAGCCCCGGCACAATAAACGCGCCATAACTCACCCCCTCTACCGTCTCGATCCGCGATCCGATCGCTGTGCCAAACACCACGAAATAAAGCGAAGTCGACAGCACCGGCGAGACAAAACTCTGCAAGATCGTCCGACGAAACCGTGCCATCTCTTGGCGATATATCGCCCAAACCGCTGGCCAGTTCATGACGCGGCCCTCCCCGATGCGCCCGATCCGTCGCGCGACTGTCCCTGTTCCAAAAGCCCGATGAAAATCTCCTCAAGGCTCGATTGCCGCGTGGCGATATCCTTGAGCGCAATGCCCTCGGCTGCCAAATCCGCCAAAAGCGCCGTAATCCCCGTGCGCTCACCCTTGGTGTCATAGCCATAAACCAGCGTCTCGCCGCCATCCTCCAGATGGACATCTCGCGCTGCAAACCGCGCCGGCACGCCTGCAAGTGGCGCGCGCAGGAAAATCCGCAATTCCTTGCGCCCCATCCGCGCCATCAACGCGGCCTTTTCTTCCAGCAGCAGCAACCGCCCCTTGTCGATCACCCCCACCCGATCGGCAATCGCTTCGGCCTCTTCAATATAATGCGTAGTGAGGATGATCGTCGTGCCCTTGGCCTTCAACTCCGCCACCACATCCCACATGCCGCGCCGCAACTCCACATCGACACCCGCCGTCGGTTCGTCCAGAAACAACACCCGCGGCGCATGCACCAAAGCCTTGGCGATCAGCACCCGACGCTTCATACCCCCCGAGAGCGTCTTAATCTGCGCGTCGCGCTTGTCCCAGAGCGACAGCGCCGTCAAAACCCGCTCGACCGCAGCCTCATCGCGCTTGAGACCAAACAGCCCCCGCGACAACCGCACCGTATTGGCCACAGTCTCAAATGGTTCCAACGAGATTTCTTGCGGCACCAGCCCAATCAAACCCCGCGCCTGCCGCCATTGGGTGACCGTATCAAACCCTCCCACCCGAATGCGCCCAGCACTCGGGGTAACCAGACCGCAAACCGTGGAAATCAAGGTTGTCTTGCCCGCCCCATTCGGCCCCAAGAGCGCCAGTATCTCGCCCTCTTCAATTGCGAGACTTACCCCCTGCAGGGCCGCATGCCCGCTGCCATAGGTTTTTCGCAAGTCGTCTATTTCGACAATCGTCGCCATCAGGTGCTCCTCTTCGCGATCTAGACCTAGAGCGCGCCACGCGCCCGTGCAATGTAGCCCGTGCAATGCCGCCCGCGCTTTGCACGAGACTGCGTGGGGGCGCTGCCCCCACACCCCCGGGATATTTTCAGCAAGAAGACGGAAAGATTACCGCAATTTGGGAGGGTGCGCGGGATCAGAGCCGGGAGCCGGGCGTGGACTGGCGTCTTGCGCGACGGGCTGGGGTAGATCAAAGCGCAGGCCATGCCGGGTCAAGGCGGGGATCAGGCCGCTCTTGTCTTTCGGGAAACTCACATCGAGGGCCGCAGCATCAAGGCCAGAAAAGGTCAAGGCCTCTGCCACGGCGCGCGCCAGCGCGGTTTCCGCACCGGGCAGCGTGCCCAAGAAGGCAAGGTGATGATTGCGGGTGCCGTTTTCATAGGTCGCATTTACCAAGAATGCGGCTTGCGCCAGCCCCATGGCCATGGCCAATTTTGCATCCAGCGCGCGCAGCAGAGTTTCCGGCAAGCCTTTTGGCGGCGCAATTTCAGTCATCCGGGCTTCGGCCTCATCGGGGCGGTGCCCAAGGGTTTGCATCAACCAAGCGACGGCTTCCGGTGGCAGCAGCGTCGAGGATGGGGCCACTTCAAGGTTGAGGCCCAGTGAAATACCTTGACCGTCCAGCATCTCGATCAGCATGCGACCCGACAGCGCCGCATAGGGGGTCGCGCTGCCAGCGAAATCCACAAGCCGCTCCTCGCGGTCAAAGGCCAGCACGACTTGTGCCTCGCCGATATCAAACAAGCGCGGGGTGGCCACATCGCCTTCGGGGGGGCGCTCAAGCATCAAGAACAGCTCGCTTTCGACGACACGCTCATAGAAGTGTAACCGCGCGGCGTCATCCTCGGGGGCGCGTTCCATCGCGGCATGTGCCTCGTCGATCGGGGAGCGGTCGGTCATGGGAAGCCTTGTAATCCAGGGAGATGAACATTGGCTTGGCCTAATCCCCAGTCGGGCGCAGTGCAAGGGCAAGCCGCCCCGACAGCGACGTCCGCAACAAGGCCATTGCAGCCGCCCAACGGGACCTCGGCAATAAAATTTACGGCTCAAACGAGGTTTTTTCGGGCATTTGCCCCTCTTCTTGCAGACCTATGGCAGGTTTTGGCCGCAAAAGGTCTTGGCCTTAGCCCCCTTTCAGGCCTCCCAGAACGGTTGCCGCAGCATCCGAAATGGCCTAACCAATGCGTCAAACAGGTAATCGAGGATGTCACCCATGTATCGCGTCTGGAACTTCCTAACCAACTATTCATTGCTGCTGATTTTCGGCGCTTTGATCGCGCTGGTTTGGGCCAATACAAACCCCGACAGCTATCACCATTTCGTCGAATTCGTGATTTGGGACAATGCGCCCATCGGCCATCTGCATGATGGTCATCGCACCTTGACCCTGCATTACCTGATCAATGACGTGCTCATGGCCTTCTTTTTCGCAATCGCAGCCAAAGAAGTCTGGGAAGCCATCATCCTTAACGAAGGCTCGTTGCGTGGCAAGAAAGCCGCGACCCCTCTCATTGCCACCGCGGGTGGCATGTTGGGCCCGATCACAGTCTATCTTGGTCTGGCGATGCTATTTGGCTCTGATACCTTTGACGCGGTGAAAAACGGCTGGGCCATCCCCACGGCTACGGATATCGCCTTTTCCTATCTCGTCGGGCGCCTCGTCTTTGGTGCTGGTCACCCGGCGGTGCGGTTCTTGCTGCTGCTTGCCATTGCCGATGATGCGGGCGGGCTGATCATTCTAGCCATTTTCTACCCCTCGGGTGATCTTGCGCCGCAATGGCTGCTGGTTAGCCTTGCTGCTGCGATTTCGGTCTTTGTGCTGGCCAACTGGTTGCCGCGCTACCTTGATCGCGGCGATCAATTGCGCCGCAACTCCACGTGGATGCGTCAAAAGCTTTCCTTCTGGCCCTATCTTCTGGCCGCTGCAGTGAGCTGGTATGCGTTCCAGGAATCGGGCATCCACCCGGCGCTAGGCCTGCTGCCGATCGTGCCAACGATCCCCCATGCCGACCGCGCTTTCGGCCTCTTTTCGGCCGCCGAAGAACACCTGACCGATCTTTTGAACTACATCGAGCATGCGCTGAAACATCCCGTTGAAATCGTGTTGTTTTTCTTCGGATTGCTCAATGCGGGCGTCGAGTTTTCGGCCATATCAGAGCCCACTTGGCTCGTGCTTGCAGGTCTCATCATTGGCAAGCCTGTCGGGGTATTGCTCTTCGGCATCTTGGGCGCTCATGTGCTGAAATTCGGGCTCCCCGAGGGAATGCGAACTGTTGATCTGTTTATCATTGGCTGTGTGGCTGCCATTGGCTTCACTGTCTCGCTTTTCGTGGCCTCGGTCGCTTTCGATCCCGGCCCGGTGCAGGACGCGGCGAAAATGGGCGCGCTTTTATCTTTTGGTGCGGCTGGGATTTCCTTGGTGGCGGGCAAGCTCTTGCGCGTGCAAAAACAAGAGCTTTAAGCGCCCCCTGCGGCAAAAAAACCAAAGGGCGCGAGAGTTTCTCGCGCTCTTTTCATTTTTAACGGTCTTTGGACCTTATTTTTGCCAAGAAATATTGTAAAAACATCAGGTGTTCCGACATAAAGGTGCAGAATGTGGCGCACCAAGCCATGCAGCATTTGGAATACCGAGCAGACCAGAGCAGAACCCGGAGCGATCGATGCTCGAATTCGAGAATGTCAGCAAGTCCTTCTGGACGGGCACACAGCACAAGGTGATCCTTGATCGCGTCTCGTTTCGCGTGGAGTTAGGGAATTCTTTAGGGATTCTGGCCCCCAATGGCACCGGAAAGACCACGCTCATCAATATGATGGCGGGCCTCGAGAAGCCCGACGAGGGCCATATCCACCGCACCAGCCGCATCTCCTTTCCCTTGGGCTTCATGGGCGGGGTCACTGCCAAACATTCGGCTGTTGAAAACTCGCGCTACATCGCGCGGCTCTATGGGCTCGACCCCGACTATGTCGAAGCCTTCTGCCGCTGGCTTTGTGGTTTGGGTGAATATTTCGACCAACCGCTCGGGACCTATTCCACCGGGATGAAGGCGCGGTTCACATTCGCTCTGATGTTGGCCCTCGATTTCGACATCTACTTGATCGACGAAGGCATGCCCGGTTCGACAGATGTTGAATTTAACCGCAAAGCAGGTGAAGTTCTGCGCGAAAGGCTGGCCACCACAACGGTGATCATCGTCAGTCACCAAGCACAGGTTCTCGAAAAATTCGCCCGCTCCGCCGCCGTATTGATGGGCGGAAAATTATATATGTTCGATACCTTGGAAGAAGCGAAAGAGCTCTATGATTACGAAACCCAAGGCTAGGAAATTCCGCATCCGCCGCTCCAGCCCGCTGATCGACAGCCGCACGGGCCAAGAGATCTATGAGGATGACGACTCCCAAGAGGCCGTCGCGGAATCGCCCGCGGCGCCTGCTCCGCCCCCTGCCTCGGCGGCGCCCCGTCCCCAGCCTGCTGCTGCAGCGCCTGCGGCGTCTGTTGCCCCGTCGCGCCCCGACAGCGCCCGCCCCACAGCGGCGCCTGCCTCGGCGCGCCCGGTTTCCCCCACTCTTGCCACGCCGCGCCCTGCCCCCCAAGGGGCAAGCGCCACTCGCATGGCCCCTCCGATTCCCGAAGACAGCGAAGATGCCTTCGCCCTAGCCGGAGCCGCCCCCATGTCCGGTTATGTCTCTTCTCCTGCTGAAACCGAAAGCGAAGAGGACTTGGCTGCGATCCGCGCCGAAGGCCTCACCGGGCGGCAACTCCGCATGGCCCGCCGCGTCGCCCAGAAACACAACATCGCCGCCACCTCGGATTTTGACGCTGTGCGCCAGTTACGCGCGGCGGGCATTGACCCATTCCAGCGCTCCACTGTGCTCGATCTGGCGCTTGATTCCTCGGATGCGCCCCCTCCCCCCCCCAGCGGCCCGGCCGCTGCTGCGGCCGCCCCCATGCGCGCCCAGCTTCCAGTCAAAGCCGAAACGGCGAAACTACCGCAAACTCAATCGGCCAAACAAACCCTGCCCTCCACCGAAGTGAACCCCGCCGAACGCCGCGCAAAAGAAATCATGGCGATCCAGCGCGATATCGCCCGTCGCCGTCGCCGCCGCATCGCGCTCTTGGTGACCCGCCTGTCGTTCTTCGTGTTCTTGCCCACCTTGGTCGTTGGCTATTACTTCTTTGCCGTCGCCACCCCGATGTATGCAACCAAAGCCGAATTCCTGATCTTGCAAGCCGATAGCGCTGGCGGCTCCGGTCTGGGCGGTCTGCTCACAGGCACGCAATTCGCAACCAACCAAGACTCGATTGCGGTGCAATCCTTCCTGCAATCGCGCGACGCGATGAAAAAACTCGACGATGACATGGGCCTCAAAGCGCATTTCGCCTCTGAAACCATCGACCCGATCCAGCGCCTTCCGGAAAACCCTTCCGACGAAAAAGCCTATAAAGTCTTCAAAAAGAACGTGAAGATCGCCTACGATCCCACCGAAGGCGTGATCAAGATGGAAGTCGTCTCCGCCGACCCACAAGTCTCGCAGGCCTTCACCGAACATCTTATCACCTATGCCGAAGAGCGCGTCGATGACCTCTCCAAGCGCAAACGCGAAGACCAGATGGGCGAGGCCCGCGTCAGTCTCGACAAAGCCAAGATCGAACGCCGCAAAGCGCAGGAAACCCTTGTTGCGCTGCAAGAAGGCACCTTGCTCGACCCCCAAGGCGAGATCGCCAATATCCGCTCGCTGATATCCTCGGTCGAATTGCAGTTGCAGGAAAAAGAACTGGCCCTCAACAGCCAGCTCAACAATACCCGCCCCAACCGCGCCAAAGTCGACGCATTGCAAACCGAAGTCCGCCTCTTGAGCGAAGAGCTTTCGCGCCAGAACACCCGCCTCAACGAGGCCACCGCAGGCGAAGATTCGCTGGCCTCCAAAGCCGCGCAAATCCAGATGGCACAGGCCGATCTGGTCACCGCCGATCTCTTCTTGCAATCCGCGTTGCAAAACGAAAAGCAGACCGAACTTGAGGCCAACCGCCAAGTGCGTTACCTGACCACCAGCGTGCGGCCCGTCGCTCCCGATGATCCGACCTATCCGCGCGCCTTTGAAGATACCGTTCTGGCCTTTCTCATCTTCTCAGGGATTTATCTGATGATGTCGCTCACTGCTTCCATTCTCCGCGAACAGGCGTCGTCGTGATGTTCGACGTGCAAATCGGAGCCCTCACCGTCTCCAACACTGCGCCGCTGACCGTCATCGCGGGCCCATGCCAACTCGAAAGCCTCGATCACGCCCAGATGATCGCTGGCACGATGCAAGAGGCCTGCGCCGCCGTCGGCGCGCAGTTCATCTTCAAAGGCAGCTTCGACAAGGCCAACCGCACCTCGCTCTCGGGCAAACGTGGCTTAGGTATGGATGCCGGGCTCAAGGTAATGGAAGCCGTGCGAAACGGCTTGGGCGTGCCCGTGCTGACCGACATCCACGAACGTGCCCAATGCGCCCCAGTGGCCGAGGTCTGCGACGTGATGCAAATCCCGGCCTTCTTGTGCCGTCAGACCGACCTCTTGATCGCCGCAGGCGAAACAGGGGCCGTGATCAATGTGAAAAAGGGACAGTTCCTTGCCCCTTGGGACATGGCGAATGTGGTCGCCAAACTCGAGAGCACCGGAAATCGCCGCATCCTACTCACCGAACGCGGCACGTCTTTTGGCTATAACACCCTCGTGGCAGATATGCGCGCCCTGCCGCAAATGGCCGCTACGGGCTATCCTGTGGTGATGGATGCCACCCACTCCGTGCAACAACCCGGCGGCATGGGCGGCTCCTCTGGGGGCCAGCGTGAATTCGCGCCCGTCATGGCGCGCGCTGCCGTGGCACTTGGCGTGGCAGCAGTCTTTATCGAAACCCATGAAACCCCTGATACCGCACCCTCAGATGGTCCCAACATGATCGCTCTGGCGCACATGCCGCAGCTTCTCAAAGTGCTGATGCAACTCGACGCAATCGCCAAAGCCAATCCGATTTCCTTGTAAGAGGTCTCTCCGCGCGCACCACAGGCGCGCGCGGCGTCTAGGGCCGTCGATGGTGCTGATCGCGCATCGGGCGCGCCGCAAACAACACCTGCCCACGGGGTAACCAGCGCTCATCCTTTTGCGCCTGCCACCCAGACGCGGCCAAAACGCTCCAAACATCGGCTTCGCGCAAGTGATAGGGCGCGCGCCCCGCATGGGTCACCACGCCATCTTTTTGCCGAAAGCGGCTGTCAAAATCCGCCTCAGGTGCCAAAAACACCGTAAACAAAAAGACCTCCAACGCCTCAAATCGCACCAACCCCGCCAAGGCCTGCGCCAAAGGCCCCTTTGCCCCTTCACAGCCCGGCAAATGCGGAAACACCCCAAACGCCATCGCATGCGTGATCGCCCCCGAAACCCCGGGAAAGGCAAACCCGGCATCCTCCACCAATTGCGCCGGATCAAGCCGCTCAGGCGCGGCCAATTCCGCCGCATAGCCCGCCATCATCAAGTCCCGCGACGCATCGGTCCCCCAATAATGTCCCTTGGCCAAAAACGGCACCGCCTTGCAGCCCAGCCGCAATGATCCCGCACCAATATCAAGCAAATGATGCATGGGCTCCAACCCCACCCCCCGCAAGATCTCCATCTGCGCCCGTCCGGTCTCCTCCCACCGCCCGCCGACAATGTCGCGATGCCGCCCCGCCGCCAGCGCAGTCTCATAAAACCCCGGTCGCAAATAGGGCGACGGCGCACTCATCGCGCGCGCGCCTTGTCTTCTTGCCTGAAATATCCCGGGGGGGCGCAGCGGGGGCAGAGCCCCCTCGCCTCACGCCGCATCCAATAGCCCCCGCCCCTTCAAGAGCGCCTCTACCCCCGGCAGTCGCCCGCGGAACCGCTCATAGAGCGCCGCCGCCTCCTCCGAGCCACCGCGTGAGAGAATATGCGCCTCCAAGGCCCGCGCCGTCTCGGGATCAAACGCATCGCCGCGCTCCTCAAAGGCCGCAAAAGCATCCGCATCCATCACCTCAGACCACATGTAGCTGTAATAGCCCGCCGAATAGCCGTCCCCGGCAAAGACATGCGCGAAATGCGGCGTTGCATGGCGCATGGCAATCTCACGCGGCATACCAATCGCCTCAAGCACCTCGACCTGTTTTTGCATCGGATCTGCGGGTGCCACCCCCTCGTGAAACGCCAGATCAACCAGTGCCGACGAGACATATTCCACAGTCTGGAACCCCTGATCGAAATTCGCCGCCCCCAAGACCTTCTCCAACATCGCCTGTGGCATCGGCTCCCCTGTCTCCGCATGCACCGCAAAAGCGCGCAACACCTCTGGCACCTCCAGCCAATGCTCAAACAACTGGCTGGGCAACTCCACAAAGTCCCGCGCCACAGAGGTGCCCGAAATCGAGCCATAGGTCACATCCGACAGCATCTGATGCAGCGCATGACCAAACTCATGGAACAAAGTCCGCGCATCGTCATAAGACAAAAGCGCGGGCTCAGCTTTGGCGAAATTGCAGACATTGATCACCACAGGCGCGGCCAATTCGGGGAATTTCGCCTGCGCCCGCAGGGCCGAACACCACGCGCCAGACCGTTTCGAGCCACGCGCGAAATAATCCCCGATAAATACCGCCACATGCTGCCCCCCGCGCGTCACCTCCCATGCCCGCGCATCCGCATGGTAAAGCGGCGCCTCGATCGGGGTAAACTCCAGCCCGAACAACCGTGTCGCACAGTCAAACGCCGCAGCGATCATCTTCTCCAGCTGCAAATAGGGCTTCAGCGCCGCCTCATCCAGATCATGCTCCACTGCACGCAGCTTGGCCGCGTAATAGTGCCAGTCCCATGGCTCCAGCCGCCCGGTGATCCCATCCGCTGCCAGCAAGCCCGCCAGCTTCTTGGCATCGGCCTCTGCCCGCGCCTTTGCTGGCCCCCAAACCGCCATCAACAAATCGCGCACACGCGCAGGCCCGCCCGCCATCTCGGTCTCCAGCTTGTAGGCCGCAAACGAAGGATAGCCCAACAACGCCGCCCGCTCCTCGCGCAGCTTCAGCGTCTCGGTGGCCAAGGCGCGGTTATCTGTCTCCCCCCCATTTGCCCCGCGCGCGGTGAACGCACGCCAGACCGTCTCGCGCAACGCCCGATTGGGCGAGAGCTGCAAGAACGGCGTCGCCAGCGACCGCGACAAAGTCACCACAGGCCCCGGCCGCGCCTTTTCACGCCCCGCCGCCAGCGCCGCCTCGCGCAAGAACCCCGGCAATGCCGCAACATCCTCTTGCGTCAAATCAAGATACCAACTGCGCTCATCCGCCAGCAGATTCTGAGTGAACGCCGTGCCCAAACTGGCCAAACGCCCCTTGATCTCCTTCATCCGCGCCTCATCATCGCCCATCAGCGCCGCACCTGACCGCACAAAGCCGCGATAGGTCAGCTTCAACACCCGCGCCTGCTCGGGGCTCAAATCCAACGCCTCGCGCTGCTCCCAAAGCATCGAAACCCGCGCAAAAAGCACTTTATTGGCCGAAATCTCCGCCCAATGCGCCGCCAGCTTCGGGGAGAACTCCCGCTGCAACGCCTCGCGCGCAGGCGTCGAATCCGCCCCGGCAACGGTGTAAAACGCGCCCAAAACCCGGTCCAAACCGCGCCCAGCTGCCTCCAAAGCCTCCACCGTATTGGCAAATGTCGGGGCCTCTTGTGCATCAGCAATAGCCGCAATTTCCGCCCGGTGCTCCGCCAAGGCCGCCTCCACCGCAGGCGCATAATCCTCATCGCGGATCACATCAAAGGGCGGCATATCAAACGGCGTGTCCCAACGGGCGAGCAACAGCGGATTGGTCATCTTTCACCTCATAAATCGCGTTACCCTAGAGGTAGTCGCCCCACGCGCCCCTTGCAATGGAGCGCAAGCCGCGCCAGCCTTCCGCCATCCCAAAACAGTCTCACGGAAAGGCCCGCCATGCGAAACCACCAAGGCCCGCAAACCCTCGCGATCCACGCGGGTGAGTCCCCCGATCCCGGCACAGGCGCCTCCTCTCCGCCCCTGCATATGTCCTCCACCTTCTGCGTCGACGCGCCCGCAGGCTTTTCCGCTCATGACCTTGGCCCCGAAAGCCCCTTCCTCTACGCGCGCTGGTCCAATCCCACTGTCGATATGTTCGAGCGCAAAATAGCCGCCCTTGATGGGGCCGACGCCTGCCTTGCCACAGCTTCCGGCATGGCGGCGGCCTCTGCCATCTTCTTTACCTTCCTCTCCGCAGGCGATCACGTCGTGGTCTCCGATGTCTCTTATGCCGGCGTCGCCGAACTCGCGCGCGAAACCCTGCCCCGGCTCGGCATTCAAGTCTCGCTGGTCGACCTTTCTGATCCACAAAACCTCGCCAATGCGCTGCGCCCCAATACAAAACTTGTGCATGCCGAAACTCCGGTCAATCCGATCACCCGCCTGACCGACCTTTCCGCCATCGCGGCGCTCACCCATCAAGCAGGCGCGCTGCTTTCGTGCGACTGCACCTTCGCCTCTCCCATGGGTCAGCGCGCTACGGCCCTCGGTGTCGATTTGGTGATGCATTCTGCCACCAAATATATCGGCGGCCATGGCGATGCGCTTGGCGGCACGATTTCGGGCCGGGCCGCGCTGATCAAACAATTGCGTGTCGAGGCGGGCATTCACCACGGCGGCATTCTCTCGCCCTTCAACGCTTGGCTCATCGCACGCGGCGCAGCCACACTGCCCTTGCGAATGCGCGCCCATCAATCCGGCGCACTCGAGGTCGCACGCTGGCTTGAAACCCATCCCGCCGTCACCCGTGTGCTCTACCCCGGCCTGCCATCGCATCCCCAATATGATCTGGCCCAGCGCCAAATGCTCAACAGCTCCGGCATGATCGCCTTCCAAGTGGGCAGCGCGGAACAGGGGCGCGCCTTGGCGCAAACCATGATCGAGAAACTCGACATGGTGCATTATGCCGTCTCACTCGGCCATCATCGCAGCTTGATCTTCTGGATGGAAACCGCAGCCCTGCTCGCCTCCTCCTTCCGTCTGGAAGGTGCCCAAGCCGAAGGCTACCGCGCTTTCGCAGGCGATGGCATCTTCCGCTTGTCCGTCGGCCTCGAAGACCCGCCCGATATCATCGCCGATCTCGGCCGCGCCCTGGGCTGACAGCACCACCCGCATCTGGCCCGCACCGCGCATAAACCCGACCCTTTGGTCGGGTTTATGTCATGACGCGGGCCAGACGTGAAACAGACGCAAATCATACCGCCGATTTTGCCAAAGCTCCGCAATCGGGACAGTCGGCGCGCGGATGCAACTTGATCTTCCGGGTCTCACTCCAAAGCCCGTCATAGATCACCATCTCCCCCCGCAAGGCCGCCCCCGCGCCCGTAACCACCTTAACCGCCTCCAAAGCCATCATACTGCCGACCACCCCCGGAAGCGGCGCAATCACCCCAGCCTCCGCACAGGCCGGCGCCAATCCAGCGGCAGGAGCTTCCGGAAAAATACAGCGATAACAAGGCGTTCCTTTCGCCGCATCAAAGACAGTCACCTGTCCCTCCCATTGCGTCAACGCGCCCGATATCAGCGGCTTTCCCTGCGCCACAGCCACTTTATTGCTCAAATACCGCGTGGCGAAATTATCGGTCCCATCCAAGATCACATCATAATCGGCAAATAACTCAGCAGCGATCTCCTCGGTCAGCCGCCGCTGATAGGGGCGCAACTCGATAAACGGGTTCAACCCCCGCATCGCCATCACCGCCGACTGCACCTTCGCCATCCCAATCCGCTCATCGGAATGAATGACCTGCCGCTGCAGGTTCGATCCCTCAACCAGATCGTCGTCAATCACCCCAATGCGCCCCACACCCGAAGCCGCCAGATAAAGCAGCGCAGGCGCCCCAAGCCCGCCCGCCCCAATCACCAAGACTTTGGCATTCTTAAGCTTTTTTTGACCCGAGCCGCCGACCTCACGCAGCACGATATGGCGCGCATAGCGCTCCAACTCGCTCTCGCTAAAGCTGCCCGCCCGCACAGGGTTTACCGCATCCGCCTTTACCTGCGCCGCCACAACCCGGCCCCGCAGCCGGGCCAGCCCAGCCCGGTAGAGCCCCACCAAGGCCACGCCCCCCCCCAACAGTGCCCAAGGCGCAACCGACCCGCCGACCACCTGACGCAGCCCTGCCTCCGGCGGCAGAGCCCATGCCCCCAACGCAAAACCCGCCCAAAGCACGGCAATCAACCCCTGCCGCAACCGCAAAGGCGCCTTCATCACCGCGCCAATGCCCCAAATTGCCAGCGCCATCGCCAGAAAAAGTCCCATTTCCAGCCCCTTAGCCCCGTTTCTTACTGCCGCCCGGTCGAGCCAAAGCCACCCGTCCCACGCGCGGTTTCATCGATCTCACCCTTCATTTCAAACGCCGCTCGCACAACAGGCGCCACCACCATCTGGGCAATCCGATCCCCATGCGCCACACGAAACACCTCCGCACCCGCATTCAACAAGATCACGCCGACTTCGCCACGATAATCGCTGTCAATGGTGCCGGGACTGTTGGGCAGGGTAATCCCATGTTTCAACGCCAGCCCCGACCGCGGTCGCACCTGCACTTCAAATCCCGGCGGGATCGCCATGACCAACCCCGTCGGCACCAGTGCCCGCGCTCCCTGCACAATCTCCACTGCGCCGCGATCCTTGAAATTCGCCCGCAAATCCGCCCCCGCCGCCCCTGCCGTGGCGTAAGTCGGCAAGCCCAAATCCCGGTCCGCCCCTTCTGCCCAAACCACCTGAATGATCGCCATCCCCAGCCCCTTCCGCCGCTCAGCCCGTCTTCTTGCTGAAAATATCCCCGCCGGAGGCTCCCGCATCAACCAACCGCGCCTCACCCAAAGGTCACAAAGCCGCCGCCATCCGCGCCGCCAACCGCTCCGCCACCGCATCCTTGCCCATGCGGGGCCAGTCTTCGGCCCCGTCTGCCGTGATCAATGTCACCGCATTCTCGCTCCCCCCCATGATCCCGGTTTCGGGGCGCACATCATTGGCCACAATCCAATCACAGCCCTTGCGCGCGCGCTTGGCCGTCGCATAGGCCACCACGTCATGGGTTTCAGCGGCAAATCCCACCACCAGCTTTGGCCGCCCATCGCGGCGTTGCGCCACTTCCGCCAGAATATCGCGGTTCTCGGCAAAATGAAGCGTCGGCAATCCGCCGTTTTCCTTTTTCATTTTTGCCTCAGACGGTTGCGCCACCCGCCAATCCGCCACAGCGGCTGCCATCACAGCCGCATCCGCCGGCAAGGCCGCCTCCACAGCCGCCAGCATTTGCGCCGCCGTCTCCACCCGCACCACCTGCACGCCTTCCGGCGGCGGCACGCTCGCAGGCCCGGTGACAAACACCACCTCGGCCCCCAATTGCGCCAAAGCGCGCGCAATCGCACTTCCCTGCGCCCCCGACGACCGGTTGGCGATATAGCGCACCGGATCAATTGGCTCATGCGTCGGCCCGGATGTTACCACCACGCGCTTGCCCGCCAGCGGCCCCTCGCGCAGCATGGCAACCACCTGAGCAAAAATCTCCGCAGGCTCCACCATGCGCCCCGGCCCATATTCGCCACAGGCCATATCACCAGACACAGGCCCGGCAAACGTCACCCCATCGCGGTGCAGCGTGGCCATATTGCGCTGCGTCGCCGGATGCTCCCACATCCGCACATTCATCGCCGGCGCGATCAGCACCCGCTTGTCCGTCGCCAAAAGCAGCGTCGAGGCCAAGTCATCTGCCGCACCTGTCGCCATCTTCGCCATCAAATCCGCTGTCGCAGGCGCCACAACCACCAGATCCGCCGCACGCGACAATTGGATATGGCCGATCTCCACTTCCTTCGTCAGATCAAAAAGCGCCGTATGCGCCTCTTCGCCAGCCAATGTCCCCATCGTCAGCGGCGTCACAAATTCGGCCCCCGCCCGCGTCAACACAGGCGTCACCGCCGCACCAGCCGCACGAAACATCCGCACCAACTCGGGCAGCTTGAAGGCCGCGATCCCGCCACCCACGATCAAAAGTATGCGCTTATTCGCCAGCATCCGAGCCTCCCTCAGGGTCGGGTCGAGACTAGGCCGCAGCCTGCGCGCGCGCAAGCCGCTCTGCTCTCAACGAAACGCCTTGCAGGGATCTTCTCGCAGCACAGCCGGGGCATCGACCACCCAATCAAACTGCCCAAACACCGCCCCGTCCTCAGACTGGCCCAGCGAAAAATGCCGAACCTGCGGCTCCGCCCGGGCCAAGAACTCCGGCGCGCCCCCATCCAGCCGCGCATGCCCATTGCCCAGAAT
>Ga0102815_10000105_pt1 | contig 58965 bp, 57 predicted proteins | sample ColrivemetaGS759_FD_79113 | JGI IMG/M metagenome (GOLD analysis project Ga0102815, IMG submission 79113) | Estuarine microbial communities from the Columbia River estuary - Ebb tide ETM metaG S.759 | ecosystem: Environmental > Aquatic > Marine > Intertidal zone > Estuary | place: USA: Columbia... | reverse complement strand
TATTTTAATTTTAAAAAGATACTAAAAGTAATTGGAGAGAATGCGGCCAAAAATGGACTTATTGAAACTAGGGATGATATATTTTATTTGAAATACAAAGAAATTGGAGAATTGCTTTCTTCGTCCGATATGTTTTTAAATACGCTAAAAACCTTAATAAAACAACGGAAAGTTGAATTTGAATTGGAATCAAAGAAACTATTTCCAGAGCATTTTGTGTCTAATTTTGGAGAGCGCCCCGAGATAGTTTATGAAGAAGTTTCTTTTGAAGAAGGCGCAACAGAGTTTTATGGCTTGGCAGCCAGTGGGGGCAGAATTAAAGGTCGCGTAAAAGTATTGGAATCTGTGTTGGAAAGTGAAAAAATAAATAAAGGAGACATTTTGGTAACCAAACAAACAGATCCAGGATGGGCAATGGTATTTCCTTTAATAAGCGGGCTTATTGTTGAACGTGGGGGAGCATTGTCTCATGGAGCAATAGTAGCAAGAGAATTTGGAATTCCTGCAGTTATTGGTATTTCAAATATAACAACAATATTAAAGGATGAAGATGAGGTAATTTTAGATGGAGACTTAGGTAAAATACAACTTATAAAATGATAATCTTTTTAAACTATTTAAAAATGCGATTGAATCCGTTGAAATTTATTTCATTGGCCATATTGTTGTCTTTATTAGTTTTAAAAAAAGAAGAACATTTGTCAACTTGGATCACTGGAGTTCTTTTTATATTTATTTCATTATTTGTTTTTAGATGTTTAGATGATGCCGGTTCAGTGTATTTTGATCGGAAAAATCATTTAGATAGAACGTATTTATATCCTGAAAATTATAGGCAGTTTTTGGTAATTACCGGATGCATTGTAGGTGTTTATTTTCTACTATTAAACTTTTTTTCATTTTTTAAAACACCTATATTATTTTTAGTTATAGGCTCAATTGGGGTTTATGTTATTTTTCATAAAAATAAGGCTGTGCTCTATGTATTGCCACTTTTAAAGTATCCAATATTAGTAGCGGCACTCCATAATTTCTCGATGGAAATAGGTTCAATAGCTATTTATATAGCTTCGTTATTGTTGTTATTGAGTTTTGACACTTTAGAAACTATGAAAGAAACTAAAAACGGATTTTTGAAAGCAATAGTAGTTTTATTATTTTTAGGAATACTATTATTTAAACCTTGGGAAACACCATTTAATGTTTTATTTATATTCATTCCATTATTGCTTATACCTTGGATTAAAACAATGCCAAAAATTGAATATATGCCCTTCATTTATTACCCGTTAACCTTCTTTTTACTAACTAACTTATAATATGGAAACTAATTTTTTAAAGGACTTTAAAAACCCATCAAATTACCGTTTTGAAACCGTAAAATGTTATCAATGCAATGCGGATGATTATCAATTTTTCTTGAAAGGTGAAGAGGATTTAACAGGGAAAGAAGGTGAATTTCAATATGTGAAATGTAATTCTTGTAATTTGGTATATCAAAATCCCAGAATAGCAATCGATCAAATTAAAGAGTTTTATGATGGTGAATATATAGCGCATCGAAAGAAAAAAAACTGGGGTATACTAACACCTCTTTATGAAAGAGCTATGAATAAGCATGACCGAGATAAAGATACCATTGTAAGTCAATATGTAAATTTAACTAAAGATTCAGAGGTGTTGGATGTGGGTTGTGCGGTAGGTACATTTTTATTGCACATCAAAAAAAAGTATCATAGTAAAATTAGTGGTGTAGATTTTAAGGAAGGTTTAGAATATCCAGATTTTGATAAAATTGAATTCTACGAAGGTTTATTTTACAATCAAAATATGGAAGCTAACAGGTATGATTTGGTTACTATGTGGCATTTTTTAGAACATTGTTATGATCCTAACCAATCCTTACAAATGGCCAAAAAGGTATTGAAAAAGGATGGAAAGTTAATTATAGAAGTTCCAAGATTAGATAGTTTTACATTTAAATTATTTGGAAGAAAATGGCCGGGTGTTCAAGCTCCACAACATACTGTTTTATATGATAAAAAGAATTTTGTGGCTATGATGGAAAAGAACGGCTTTAGAGTGGTTAAGTATATGCCTTATGGCGCTTTTCCACCATATTTTTATATTTTTGCAGGGACTTATTTTAGAACAATTGGTAAAAATTTAAATCTGAATCGTATCATTTTTCCTTATTTTTTAGGTCAACTTATATTGATGCCACTATTAATTTTTCAAAAAGTATTAAACCTTTCAATGCAAACAGTAGTTTGTGAAAAAATAAATTAAGTGAGAGTAGATGGAACTAATCGAAAATAAATTAAATGTTTCTATGTATAGGCCTAGTAATGCAAAGGCTTTCACTTATTTAATACTGCCTACTTTTATATTGGTTTTAGGTGTGGCATTTGTTTTTTCCAAAGATGCTTATTTATATTGGCTAGGGGAATTAGTACTTTCAATTTTTTTTCTTCAATCATTTATTTTATTACATGAATGTGGTCATTTAAGTTTCTTTAAAACAAGAGCGTTAAATGTAGTATTCGGACATTTTTTTGGTCTCCTATCTGTAATTCCATTTTATTCTTGGCAACAAATGCATGGGTTACACCATCGTTGGACGGGTTGGAGAGATAAAGATCCAACAACGCAATCAACAATAAAACCAAGTGAATCTAAACTTAAAAATTATATTATAAATATTGCTTGGACGCTTTTTATTCCTGTTTTTTATTTGAGTTATAAAATTAGCAACTATTGGAATTTATTTAAAATTAAGCAATACTTGAATGCTAAAAAATATAAAAAAGTACGCTTACACATAATTATATATCTTTTCATTTTTATGACTATTGTACTGTTTTTTGGTGATTTTTTATGGAAATATATCGCTCCTGCATTTGTGTTGAGTTTGGTTTGGAAAGAATTGGTGATAATGACGCAGCATTCGCATGTAGAAATGCCTATTGCTAATAATAATGAAGTAAAACCTTTTTCATACTTGAATCAGGTAAAATATACGAGGAGTTTTTACCTGAATTCATTTATTTCTAAGTATTTTCTTTTTAATTTTAATTTGCACGAGGCACATCATGCCTATCCAGGATTACCCGCTTATAAATTAGCTGAGGTAATTTTAAATATACCAAAAGAGCCTACCTATTTTTCTTGGCTACTAAAAGCAAAGTCTATGAAAGGTGTAGATTATATTTTTAAAACATCTAAACAAACAGGAAAAAAGTTTTAAGAAAATAAATTATATAGGTGCAATATGCAATGCAAAAAATCTTCTTATTAAACCTTTACAATTGCACTTATAAACATTAACAAACAACTGTATAAATCTTGTCAAACCTGCTGTTAAGTTTGGTTGGAGAAGTACAAAATAATTGTAAAAAAAGTACAATATATTATAAAATAATGTACATTAAATTAGTAAAAGATGTAGTAAATTTATAAGAAGTCTATAAAACTACTGTTTATAAGGCTTTTAGAGGTATATTCAAATATATAAAATTAAAGCCAATTTATGTATAACGGTTATGCATTTTTATGAACAATTACTATTTTAAAAACAACATTAAAACGATAAAGTAAGCATGGCCATACGATACAGAATTACAAAACGAATCAATACCCAAGCAGCTATAAAAAAGGAGCAGTTTATTATGCTGGCTGTAAATACGGGTACTGTTGATATTAGAGATGGTATTATTTATGCTTTGCCTGAAGACAAAGATTGGGGAGGAAATGGGACATATATTGAATCAAAAAAAAATAATAACATTCTAGTTACATTCGCAGTAGCTCAATCGCCATCAGGAGAAATTGAATAAAGTCGAAAATACTGGGAATGGAATGAGGATTTAAAAACATTCATGTTTATAATAGAGGAATCTCTTCTAGTGAAGCAAAATGAATAAAAATTAGTTTTACCAAAAAGCTAAAAATAACGCGAGGAGCAAGTGAAATAAAACATTATTTTTATTGGTTTACCATTTAAATATAAATTGACAATACACTGTTTTTAAAACTATATTTGCAGCGGAGCTACAAAATATATGCAGTGTACAAGTTTTATTATTATGGAGACTAAAAAAATTAGTATTGAAAATAAAATTACTTCAGCAGAAATTGAAAAATGCATTTCAATTTTATCACAACTAGTGAATAATACAAATGAAATATTTGATATAGAAAAAGAACAACGTACAGCATTGATAAAGGTTGCAGGGATGTTTTCCAGACCTAATAGAGATGAGTTTTCACGAAGAAAAAAAGACGGAAAAAAAGCGGCTAAACGCAAACTTGAGGCTAAAGATAAAACGGCTAGAAAAGAAACTGGTATTCGCAGTGCCCGTGAAGCAACTATATTTGTAGCGCCTAAGTTACTTCCAAATTTGGATTTAGCAAGCAAGGAACAATTAGAACTGGAGACTCCAAAAAAATGTTATGTATGTAAATCTGATTTTTCCAAAATGCATCATTTTTATGATACAATGTGCATTAATTGTGGCGATTTTAATTACGCTAAACGTTTTCAAACTGCCGATGTAACAAACCAAATTGCCGTTATTACTGGTTCAAGATTAAAAATTGGATATCATATAACCTTAATGCTTTTAAGGGGAGGAGCAACAGTTATTGCAACAACACGCTTTCCTGTAGATTCAGCGCTGCGTTTTTCAAAAGAAGCTGATTTTGATAAGTGGGGACATCGTTTAAAAATTCACGGACTAGATTTAAGACATATACCAAGTGTAGAAATATTCTGTAATTTTATAGCACAAAAATATAAACGTTTAGATATTCTTATAAATAATGCAGCACAAACGGTTAGAAGACCAGCAGGTTTTTATAAACATTTAATGACAAATGAAGAACTTTCTATAGATTCCTTACCAATATTTATAAAGAACTTATTAATTGATCATTCAGATTGTTTGCAAGAATTAAAGGTGCTAACAATAGGAGCTTCATCAAATCAAAATATGCCAGTAACTTGGCACGGTCCCGAACCTGGAATTGGCTTAAGAGCTTCGGCCAAATTATCTCAAATTCCATATAGTTTTGATAAGGCATTAGTTGCCCAAGAAGTTTTTCCAGAAGGAGAATTAGATGCAGATTTACAACAGGTAGATTTAAGAAAAGTTAATAGTTGGCGTTTAAAGCTAGGTGAAGTTGAAACTACTGAAATGATAGAAGTACAACTTGTAAATTCTGTAGCGCCTTTTGTTTTATGCAACAGGCTTTCAGAATTAATGAAAAAGGATCAAACAGGGAAAAAACATATCATTAATGTTTCAGCAATGGAAGGTAAATTTTATAAATCATTTAAAGAAGATCGTCATCCACACACAAATATGGCGAAAGCAGCTTTAAATATGCTAACTCATACGTCTTCAGGAACTTTGGCAAAAGATGGTATTTTTATGAATGCTGTTGATACAGGTTGGGTTACAGATGAAGACCCCATTGAGCTAGCGATTAAGAAACAAGAACAATTCGATTTTCAACCTCCATTAGATATTGTTGATGGTGCAGCTCGCGTTTTAGACCCTTTATTTGATGGAATAAACACAGGGAAACATTGGTGTGGAAAATTTTTAAAAGACTATAAGCCAATTGATTGGTAGGCTATTATAAAAAATCCCATCAATTATCTTGATGGGATTTTTTTATAATGATAGTTTAAATTTTATTTTACAGTAATCCAAGGTTTTCCAGATTTTAATAACTCTTTTCCAGCAACGCCATTAATAATAATAGCGGCCATCATATACCAAGCTGCTAATGCACAAACAATCAAAACATAGGCTGCAGCAACCGTGAACTCTTTAAATCCAAAATGAGCTAAATCTAATAGGATAAATCCAATAACTAAGGTGCTAAAAGTAATTGCCATTGCCGTATGAATAAATAATGAAGCTATCCAAAAAATTATAGTTAATAAAGTCCAAGCAATTAAATAGTAACCAACATCAGTTCCTGAAGATTCATAGATTTCTAAATGATTTAAAATCCAAATAATTCCAAGTCCAATCCAAAATGCACCATAACTTGTAAAAGCAGCAAACCCAAAATTGTTACCTGTTTTTTGTTCTAAAAATCCAGCTACCATTTGCGCCAATCCACCAAAGATATATCCCATTGCAACAACTGGACCTAGTCCGCACAATCCTAAATTATGTAATTGCAATAAAAGCGTTGTTAATCCAAATCCTGCTAATCCTACAACTGCTGGATTTCCTAATTTTATAGTACTCATTTTTTATAATTTTTCGTATTTAATAAGCTGCAAAATACTTGCTTTCACATCTTTTAAATACTGACTTTTATCATTAAAAATAGACTATTTACTATAGCGTTTTCGTGTTATAGTATAATTGAAGGTAATGGGTTTAAATATTGTAAGTTACTAGATAAAACTAAATTTTAAGATGTTTTAATAGGTTTAAAAGCAATTTTAAAAACACTGTTAATGAAGAGATTTAATAAGATGAGTATGATTATATAATATAAAAATAGTGCTAGAAGTTATATTACATTATATTTTAGAAATTAATAAATAGCACTAATTAAAATGTATTATAATTTTCTGTGCTCAATATTATTTTCTAAAGAAAATCACTTGAACTAAAAAAAAACTTTTGAAAAAGCTTACCAAAACATTTTAGTTCCTATTTATTGAAAAAGTTGCTAAACTGCTGACAAAGCTGCTCCAATAATACCAGCATCATTTTCTGCTTTAGCAGGAGTAATTTCGGTATCAATATTTATTTGAGCTTCAAATTTGCTAAACTTTTTACTGGAGCCACCACCAATTATTATTAAATCGGGTGAGAGTAGTAAATTAATATGTTTAAAGTACTTATGTAAACGTTTTCCCCATTGTTTTCTGCTTAAATTTTCTTCAATTCGTACAGAATCAGCAGCATATTTTTCAAAAATACTACCATTTTTATGAAGCACATGACCAAATTCAGTATTTGGTACTAATTTACCGTCTAAAAATAGGGCAGAACCTATTCCGGTTCCCAAAGTAATCATAATAACGGTTCCTTTAACTCCTTTTCCAGCGCCAAAAGTAATTTCTGCAAGTCCGGCAGCATCGGCATCATTCACTACTGAAAATGTATTACCAGTTTTATTTTTAAAGAAATCATCAACCTTTAAATTTTTCCAATCTTTATGTAAATTACCACCTGTTAAGCACTTGCCATTTTTTAATGGTGTTGGAAATCCACAGCCAACAGGTCCTTCCCATTTAAAATGTTCTATTAATTTTTGAATAGTTTCAGCAACAGCTTCAGGTGTAGCAGGTTGGGGTGTTGCTATTCTTCTTCTTTTTGAAATAAGTTCACCAGTTTCAGTGTTTACAATTGCACCTTTAATACCTGTGCCTCCAACATCAATCCCTAATATTTTCATGAATTACTTTTTTGAACAATTTATTAAAAAATATGATACTTTGAAATTAAATAAAGTAGAAATATTTAAAATTACATTCTCTCTTCAATCCATTTTTTGAAATCGAAAAAGTTTTTTGGGGCAACTCCATGACCAACAGGATATTCCTGATAACAATTTTTTATATGTAGTTCATTTAAAAATTTTGGAGCTTTATTAGCCCATTCAACTGGAATTACTTGATCTACACTTCCATGTGAGATAAAAAAATCTAATTTAGTATATTTAGAAGCATCTAAACTTTTAGGCAATAATTCTGGATTTATATAACCACTTAAAGCAATTACTTTTTGAACTAAATTTGGATGATTTAAGGCTACAGAATAGCTTAAAATGGTTCCTTGGCTAAAACCTAAAAGAAAGGTTTTAGCTGGTGTAATATTGTATTTTTCTTGAACTTCAACAATAAATTTAGCAATTAAATCTCTTGAAATAAGTGCTTCTGGAATATCTGAAAATTTCTCAGCCGAGCTAGTGAAATTAATTGTGTACCAAGCATAGCCTCCAAATCCCAAAGTTTGTGGTGCTCTTGCGCTAATAATAATTAAATCATCTGGCAGTTCTGTAGCAAATGAAAATAAATCTTCTTCATTGCTTCCATAGCCATGTAATAATATTAAAAGTGATGTTTTTTCTGAAATAAAATTAGGCTCTCTTGAAATGTATTGCAGTGATAATTGTTTCATAAATATAAAATAAAAGTCGTGCTAATTGGCACGACTTCAAAAGTAAGTTTTAATATAGTTTTATGCAATTCCTTTAAACCAATCTTGAAAAATATCTCCAAATAACGGTATTTTTTTTTCTTCACCTTGAATAGCACCAATTAAACCGATTATTAGTAAAATAAATAAACCTATTGCAATAAAACCGCTTGTCCATAAACCAATATAGCGCATTAAAAAAACACTATTAACCATTGAAAATAAAGAAATTCCTATCGATTGCCGAATGTGAAAAGCAGCAAAGGCGTTTCTTTTTTCATTATGCATAAAAAAGGCAATTAATAAACCAATCCAAGTGATGTAACTTATAATTGCAATTGTTTTTCCTTCTTTTACAGTATAACTATCCATGTAAATTTTAATTTTTAATGTTATAAAACAACTTTGTTGTTAGCAATAATACCATACACTTTCCCATTCATTTTTTTGTTGATAAAAAGTGAGTTTTTTGAAGATGATAAAATATGACTTTCCTTAAATTCATATTCAAAATTAGGGTTAAATAAAGTAATATTGGCTTTACTTCCTTCTTCAATTGTTGAGCTTTCTATGTTAAAAACTGCCCTAGGTTTTTGGGTTAAACTAGTGATAAGTGTGTCTAATTCAATGATTTTATTTAATGCCCCAAACAAGCTTTCTAAACCAATTGTTCCAAATTTAGCATTGTAATATTCCACTTTTTTATGCTCAATATCAATAGGGTTATGGTCACTAGTAACCATATCAATTACACCTTCTTTTAAACCTTTTATAAGTGCTTTTGTGTCTTTAACAGTTCTTAGTGGAGGTAATACTTTAGTATTAGCATTAAAACTTTTTAACTCATCATCTGTTAAAACTAAATGATGTGCTGAAACACTGCAAGTAACTTTTAACCCTTTTCTCTTCGCTTCTTTGATTAATTTTACAGCTTTTTCAGTAGAAATGGTAGGGATATGTATTTTGCCACCTGTATATTCTAAGATAAATAAATCACGCGCAATTTGAAGTTCTTCAGCCAGCCCAGGAATTCCTTTTAAGCCTAATTTTGTGCTGTTAATTTCTTCATTAACCAAACCTTCACTAGCAATTGAATTATCTTGTGGAAAACTTAAAATTAAAGCATCAAAATTTTGTGCATATTGCAATCCAATTTTTAACAAATTGGCGTTGCAAATGGGTTTGTTATAATCTCCAAAAGCAATAGCTCCAAAATTTTGCATATCATACAACTCAGCTAAATCAGTACTTTCTCCACCTTTGGTTAAATTTCCAATTGGATAAAGGGAGGTTGCAAAACCTTGAGATTTGTTTTTTATAAACTGAATAGTTGATTTGTTATCGGCTACTGGGTTTGTATTTGGATTCACAGCAACTGCAGTAAAACCACTTTTAGCAGCAGTATGAAGTCCATTCTCTATGGTTTCTCTTTCTTCCAAACCAGGTTCTCCAAAACAAACACTAGAATCAAACCAACCTTGTGAAATATGTAAATTGTCAAGTTTAATTTCTTGATAATTATTTGGGTTTTTTATGGTTTTTGAAATTTTAGTGATACTTCCACTTTCAATTAATAGGTCGTTTTTTTTATTATGGAAAGGACTTGATGGGTCAATAATAGTAGCAGACTTTATGAGTAGATTCATATTTTGAAATATTTTAATAAGAGCATTTCAATGAACAAAAATAACACAGAAAAAGCTAAAAACCATTTAAAAAGCCAATTGATTTTTTGTTGACTATAAATTTCATCAAAAAAGGAATCAATTGAAGTAGCTATTGAAACATTTTTATTGTTTTTAACCAATGGATCTAAATCCATATAAGTTAAATCGCTTTCTTCTTTATTGTAATTAAATGCAATAGTTTTAATGTTGTTTTGGTTGTTTTTTATAGTGTAGAAACCACTTTTTAAGTTTGTCCCATCAATTGTTAGTTTTACTTTATTAGTAGAAATTACTTGTTGTGGAATAAATTCACTTTGTTCGTTAGAAATTTTTAGTACATTATCCATTCCAATTTCTGTAAGAACTTCAACTTTATTTTCTGGCTCAATTGTATAATATAATTGTGTGTTTTTCAAGCTGTTTTTTGCAAAGTTGTAAAAAATAGGAACTACTAAAGAAGATTGTGTAAAATTGGAGGTTTCAATACTTAATGGTGATGCAAACCAAAATAAAGAACTATTAGAGGTTTCTATAGAACAAATAAAAGGTTCATTTGTATCTAATTTTAATATAGAAGAATTGTTTTTAAATTGAGATTTATAATACAAATTAGTAGTTGGATATTGAAAATTACTCACTTTTTTTTCAAAAACTTTTTTCAGTAAAGGGTGTTCATATACTATAGTTGTAATTTTGTGTTCCTCTTCAATTTTAGTAGAAATACTTCCAATATTAAATTCTTTTAAAAAACTATTGTATGAAATTATGTTTGAAATAACAGAAGGAATTACAACAATAGTGCCGCCATTTTTTGAAAATTCATTTAGTGATTTAGTTAACTCAACAGGAATATTTTCAAGCTCGTTCAAAATAATTAAGTGTTGTGAATTTAGTAAATTATAATTCAAATTTTGAAGTTTATTTGAAGTGAAATTGAATTCGTTTTCTGTATAAATTTTGTTTAAAAATGGGGTGTTTTCTCCTATGTAAAATACATTGATTTTTTCTGGTTTTGAAATGGTAAAATAAAAGGAATTATCAAACTCTAAATCATCATTTGTTATTTGTATTATGCCATTAATAGTTGAGGTATTAGCTAAAGTAAACTGAGCAGTAGCTTTATTAGAATTGTTAAATCGTACTACAGATTTACCTATTAATTTTGAGTTGTTTGATAATGAAATTGGGTAAGAGAGCGTGCTGTTTTGAGTGCTTTTTACAACAATTGAAAGTAATATATCCGCCGAATTTTCCTCTGAAGTATAAATGCTATCAATATAAATGTTGGTAATTTTTTTCGGTGCTGCTTTTAGTAGGTTTACCGAACTGTTTACATTTGTAAAATCAAGTTTATTTACATCTTTAAAAATTTGAAAATCAGATATTAATATATTTTTATTTAAAGTATTAGTTGGTTTATTATTTAAACTATTTAGCTTTAGTAAGACTGCGTTTAACTCTAAATTATTAGTAGAATATTCACAAGTTATTAACTCATCTTTCAAGGTTTTTTCGTCAATATTTAAAAATTCAGTACTATTTGTAATGAGAGAAAAAGTGCTGTTTTTAGAAGTGGTATTTTCAATAATTTGTTGGGCTAAGGTTTTTAATAATTCTCCACTTTCCCCTTTGGCTTGCATGCTAAAGGAATTGTCTAAGTATATTGTTGTATTATAATTTTGTTGCTGTGAATTATTTGAAAAATAAGGTTGTGAAAAAGCTACAATCAAACAAGTGAAAGCGGCCATTCTTGTAAGTAAAATTAACAGCTTTTTTAGCTTTGAACTTTTACGTGTTTGTTGTAGTATATTTTTTAAAAAATGAACGTTTGTAAAGAGTACTTTTTGGAAGCGTTGTAACTGAAATAAATGAACTAATATCGGGATGATAAGTAGTAGTAATGCATATAAAATTTCAGGATGTTTAAATTGCATTCTTTAAAAGGATTTTTCAAAGATATAAAATTCAACTTTAATTTATGTCAAATAATTTTCTAAAATACCTAAAGCATAATTGCTAGCTATTGAGTTTGAAAATTTTGAAAAATCTATAGTAGCATTATCATTTGCTTTGTCAGAAATAATTCTAATAATGGAAAAAGGCATTTTATATTCATAACAAATTTGAGCTACAGCAGCTCCTTCCATTTCAACACAAATTGCTGATGGTATTTGTTTATTTAACTTTGTTATTTTTTTTAAACTAGATATAAATTGGTCACCACTTGCAATATCACCTAAAACCAATTTTGGTGCTGAGATATCAAATAATTTTGCATCTTCAACTAAAATATACTTATGGTAATTTTTTAAAAAAGTTGAAGTAGCTTCAACAAGTTTTGTTGGGTTTTTTGTTTCTAAAAATATTTTTTTGATAATTGGAATTTCAAATCTTTTATAAAACGGACTTGCATTTAAATCATGCTGGAATAGGTTTTTTCCAATAACTATATCACCAATATTTAAACTTGGATGAATTGCACCAGCCACGCCTGTAAAAATAATTTCATCTAAGTTAAAATCGTTTATTAATTGTGTTGTGGTCGCAGCAGAAGCAACCTTTCCCCAGCGAGAAAATACTAAAACTACTTTTTTATTGAAAAGGGTTCCTGTATAATAGGTTCGCATTCCTTTTTCAACTGTAGAAACGTTTTGTAATTTATGCAGTAAAGCTTGAATTTCTTCTTGCATTGCACTAATAATAGCAACCATTTTTTATGTTTATTTAATTGATAATTTTTCCGTCTTTCATTTCTAGTTTTCTATCCGCCATATTTGCTAACTCTTGGTTATGCGTAACAATTACAAATGTTTGATTGAATTTATCACGCAAGGTAAAAAAGAGTTTATGTAAATTTTTAGCAGCAGCAGAATCTAAATTCCCACTAGGTTCATCAGCAAAAATTACATCAGGATTATTAATTAAAGCCCTTGCCACTGCAACACGTTGCTGCTCACCACCAGAAAGTTCATTTGGTTTATGATGAATCCTGTTTGAAAGACCTAAAAAAGCAAGTAATTCAATAGCTTTCGTTTCTGCTTCTTTTTTAGATGTATTCGCAATAAATGCAGGAATACATACATTTTCTACTGCAGTAAATTCAGGTAATAATTGATGAAATTGAAAAATAAAGCCAATATGCTTATTTCTGAATTTAGACAGTGTTTTGTCTTTTAATTCTAATAAATTGGTGTTATTTATAGTTAATTCAGCGTTTTTAACATTGGTAGGCTGATCTAATGTGCCTAAAATTTGTAATAGGGTTGTTTTACCTGCTCCAGACGGGCCAACTATAGCAACTACCTCTCCTTTTTTAATAGTTAATTTAACACCTTTTAAAACCTCTAATTCACCATAAAATTTATGGATTTCTTTTGCTTCAATCATGGTTTAAAATAAAAGGTGAAAATACAATTTATATTTTATTACAACCAATTTTTAGCTTTATTATAATCAATATAATACACTAAGCGTAATGAAAAATTATGTAGCATTGATTCATCAAATAAGTTATCTAAATTTTCTTTAAAATTTAAATCAGCTAATTGGTCTTCATTAAAAATAGAATTTCTGTACAACGCAATAAGTTGACTTCCTGGTGCAAATTCCCATGTGTAGCTTAAATCAAAATTCCAAATATTGTAATTTATATTATGATTTTCTGAATAAGAGTTCTCATCAAGAGTCCCATTGTTATTTAATAAATAATATTGGTTGTCATATTCAACAGGTGACCAATAATGGCGAAATGATAGATTTAAAGCAGATTTTGTACTAAAATTATACTTTCCAGAAATGGCATTTGTGAATGATTTAGAATCTCTTTTTCCAAAAATTATAGTATCATCATCTAAAATATCTACAAAACCTTTATCGTTTATGTCTGTCGAATAGTTTAATTCATAAATAAAAGAAAGTTTATCATTTACTCTTAATCTAGGTGAAATTTCTGTAAAAATAAAGTAGTTATCATCCTGTAACCTCTTTGAAACTAAAATTCGGGCATCTAAAGCAAACTTTCTTCTATAATCTGTTGAAAACCATTGGTTTACCATTATTCTTCCTGTTTTTTTGTAAAACCTTCCGCTAACTCTTGGTTCATAATAATCATATTCATTTCCAATAGATGTTTCAGCCATTCCTCCAAATGCAAGTTTTGATTTTTTTGTTTGAAACACATAACGCATACCTACTTCATTGCTAGTATATGTATTTGGTTTATATAAATAATCTACATCTAACCAAAAAGACATATTGAAACTGTCAAATTTTTCTGTCGGTTCAAATGTTTGATAGCTTAGGTACGATTCAAATTTGCTAAAATTATTTCTTCGTTGAAATCCTAAATCATTTTTATTGAATTTGTCGTCTTGAAGATGGTGCTCAATACCGTATTGCCAATTTCCACTATTTTTTCTGAAAGAAATATCTGTAAAAAAACCTTTAGTTATTTCATTAAATTCATTTAAATAACTCATTCCGCCACCACCTTCAATTTTAAATTTATTGGCTTTATTTGTTAAGTCAAAAAGCAATGCTGAAACATTTGCATCTCTGAAGAATCCATTTCTCATTACATTGGTATTGACAAAGCTAACAGATGAGTTTTTATTAAATTGTTGGTCAAGTACCAGCACGTTATAATTTGCAAATGGCTCCAAAATAATTTTTCTAATCTCTTCTGTATCTTTATTCTTAATTTTTGCTGTTGCTTTCTCAGTTATTGCATTTAAAAAACCAATACCTAAACCGTTTTTAGTTCTACCAGAAATTTTTAAAGCATTTAGCATTTTCACATCATAGGGTTCTGATATTATTTCCTCATTAGTATCTAAATCGCTTTCTTCAATTTGTGTAGAAGGACTGTTTCCAACTCTTCTGGAGTAAAATAAATTTCCTTTACTAAATAGTTCTGTTCCTTCTGTAAAAAATGCTCTTTTTTCTGAATATTGTTGTTCAAAAGGGCCTAAATTTAACGTTAGATTGTCGAATGCAGTTTGACCAAAATCCGGAATTAAAGTTGCATCTAATGTGAAACTTTCACTAATTCCATATTTTACATCCATTCCAAAATTAGTGTCAAAATTATTTTCTCCATTATAAATTGAATAAGAAGAAGATGTATAAGGGAAAAAACTTAACCGTGTAGGAGGTGAAATATTTTCTATTCCATAAATAATCCCAGCATATTGTTGTAAGTTTCCTATGGTTTTATCAATTGGATTCCAAGTATATTGCTCTTTGGTGTTTTGCATTCTTCTGTGGAAATTCAACCCCCAAGTTTGTACTTTTTCGTTAGAAAACCGTAATGCAGCATATGGAATTTTTACTTCAACCACCCACTTTTCATCGTCTAATTTTACGGCACTTTCCCAAACGGCGCTCCAAGAGAAATCTTCATCATTGATGGTCGCTTTAGCATCTCCCTGATTTCCTGTAGCTTGGATAAAAAATTCCGTATCGTTTTGCCCATCATTTAAGGGGTTTAGCATAATTCCAAACCAATCTGTTTGTCCAAAATTATCTCTTGTAGCAGATTCTAAAGGAATGTTTTTAATGTCATCATCGTATAATAAAGCTCCAAAATAAATAGCTTCATCATCATACATTACTTTTACTTCTGTTTTTTTTCCCTGAGGTTCATTAGTGCCAATTCCTGGTCTAAACATGACAAAATCTTTAGCAGTTTCGGCATTTTTCCATAAAGATTCATCTAAAACACCATCTATTGTAGGCTGCAAAGAAATTTTAAGCGCATGTATAGATTTTGGATTTAAATTTATTTGAGCAACAGCATTAAATTGAAAAAGGATATAAAAAAGGATGATGAATTTCTTCATTGTAGATTTTGGTATGAATACGGAGTGCTAAAATATTTAACATATCACTGAATTCATCTTAAATAAATGTTAATAAAAACATTTATTGTAAATTTTTAACCTACATTTTTGCAAAATGATAGTTAATTAATATTTTATGAAATTAAGTATTTTAAAAAATGTTAAAAAACTTGTGAATACAATTTAAAAATCATAATTATATATTGAATATAAGAAAGAATAAAAACGCCTATAATAAATATTGCTACAGGTAATAGAGGGGTTAAAATTGCTATTTTTAAAATTAAATTTTTCATGTTAAAAGGTTATTTAATTTTTTAAAAACTATGTCTAATAATTTCATTTATTTTTTAAATGAATTTTTATATACCAATTTTATGTCTAAATATAAAATGGTTAAGTACGCTACAATAGATACAAGGGTAATTACTTTAAATATATTACAATATGCACAACTATAGTAGTTGTGATCAAGTCCAAATATACAAGAAGTACATCCTATAATTGTCATTATTAAAAATGTTGTAAATATGAATGCAGGTATTAATAACGCTGATTTTAAGGCTAATTTTTTCATTTTTTTTGAATTGAAAACATATATAATTAATACTGTAAAATTACAATGGAATTGTATGCTATACTCGGAATTGAGGTAAGCAAATTTTATGTGGTTTTATGTATTTATTTATGATATATGATGTAATTTTACATTGCAAAGAATGTAAATGGAAAAAGATGCCTGATTTTTTAAAAGAAAAACCAAAATTAGATATTGATTTTTTAGATGCGAAGGGGTGTTTAAATATGTTAACGGATGATGAAAAGGAAATTTTAGTGCAACATAAAACAGATTTAGAATTTAAAGCTGGAGAAATTATAACTAAAAGAGGAGCAGTAATTAGTAACTTATTATATGTAACAGAAGGTTTGGTGAAATTAGAGGTTATTAATGATAATAAAATTTCTACGTTAGGCTTGGTTCAATCTCATAGTTTTATTGGATTAATATGTTGTTTTGCTTTTAAAAACTTTGATTTTACAGCGGTTGCGCTTGAAAATACCAAGGTTAGTTTTATTGAAATAGATGTGTTTGAAAAATTTATAAAAACCAATGGAGAATTCTCATTAGCATTAATTAAACACATGTCTGGTATTGCAAATGGAATTTTTCATAGAATGACAAGACTTTCTCAAAAAAATATTGAGGGGGCTTTATCCATTTTATTGTTAGATTTTGCGGCAATTTATAAATCGCCAAATTTCACTGTACCCGTTGTTAGAAAAGAATTGGCTGAAATTTTAGGATATTCTAAAGAAAGTGTAATTAATACGTTGTCTAAATTTAATAAAGAAGGTATTTTAAATGTAAATGACAGGAAAATTGAAATTTTAGACCTAAAGAAATTGAAGCAAATAAGCATTTTAGGTTAAATGTAATAATTTCATTATTTTTTAGTGAAATCGTTTGAAATTGTGGGTTGCAAGATTTTTACAATTACTTATAAAATTTTAAACTTTTAAAAAATCACTATAACAGTTCAAATTTGATTTATTACATTTGCGAATACTTATTAAAATAAACCTAATTTCTAATGAATTTACACGAATATCAAGGAAAAGAATTGTTAAACAGTTTTGGCGTTAGAATTCAACGTGGAATTGTTGCAGATAATCATAAAAAAGCGGTTGAAGCAGCAAAGCAATTAGCTTCGGAAACAGGCACAAGCTGGTTTGTAGTTAAAGCTCAAATCCACGCAGGTGGAAGAGGAAAAGGAGGAGGAGTTAAACTTGCAAAAAATTTGGCAGAAGTTGAAACAATTTCTGAAAATATTATTGGAATGATGTTAAAAACACCTCAAACACCTCCACAAGGTAAAAAAGTACATCAGGTTTTAATAGCTGAAGATGTTTATTATCCAGGAGACAATGAACCTGAAGAATATTACATGTCAGTACTACTTAATAGAGGAACAGGTAGAAATATGATTATGTATTCTACTGAAGGTGGAATGGATATTGAAGCTGTTGCTGAAAAAACACCACATTTAATTTTTACTGAAGATATTGACCCTTTAATTGGAATACAAGCATTTCAAGCACGTAAAATTGCGTTTAATTTAGGATTATCTGGCAATGCGTTAAAAGAAATGATAAAGTTTGTAACATCGCTTTATACGGCATTTGTAAATTCTGATGCCTCATTATTTGAAATTAACCCAGTATTAAAAACTTCTGATGATAAAATATTAGCTGTAGATTCTAAAGTTGTTTTAGATGATAATGCATTGTACCGTCATAAAGATTTAGCTGCGTTGCGTGATTTACGTGAAGAAAATGATATTGAAGTAGAAGCACATGCAGCAGGTTTAAATTATGTAGATTTAGATGGAAATGTTGGTTGTATGGTAAATGGAGCTGGTTTAGCAATGAGTACAATGGATTTAATTAAGCAATCTGGTGGTGAACCAGCAAACTTTTTAGATGTTGGAGGTACTGCTGATGCAAAACGTGTTGAAACTGCCTTTAGAATTATTTTAAAAGACAGTAATGTAAAAGCTATTTTAGTAAATATATTTGGAGGAATAGTGCGTTGCGATAGAGTAGCACAAGGAGTTATTGATGCTTACAAAAATATGGGTGATGCTATTAAAGTTCCAATTATTGTTCGTTTACAAGGAACTAATGCAATTGAAGCTAAGCAACTAATAGACGACAGTGGATTGGACGTTATTTCTGCTACTGAATTTCAGGAAGCTGCAGATAAGGTACAGGAAGTGTTAGCTTAATAATTTCATTAATAAAATAAAAAACCAACTTCAGAAGTTGGTTTTTTTTTAAATAAAAAAACACTTCAATTGAAGTGTTTTTTATTTATTATTGCAAACGTATTAAATATCTTCAAAATTTACATCTGTAAAACTCTCAGTGCTTACAGCCTCATCGTTTTCATCATCAGAAGGTCTTTTGAAATCTTTTTGATGACGTTCAGAAATAACTTCTTCTCCTTTTTCATCTAGAATATAATCAGTAGCTGCTTTTAGCATCTCATTAAACTCTTCAAAATCTTCTTTATATAAATAAATTTTGTGTTTTTTGTAATGGAATGATCCATCGTCATGTGTAAATTTTTTACTTTCAGTAATAGTTAAGTAATAATCTTCTGCTTTCGTAGCTCTTACATCAAAAAAGTAAGTTCTTCTTCCCGCTCTCAGAACCTGAGAAAATATCTCTTCTTGTTCTAAATGTTCGTTTTCACTCATAATAAACTTTCTATTTAATTAATCTCTATTTATTTAGATTCATTCACAAATCTATAAAAATATTTGGGTTATTTTATATTTTTTATAATTCTTTTTCTAAAAGTTGCTGTTCAAATAATTCTTTATAATATCCATTAATTTTAACCAACTCATTATGTGAGCCTTGTTGTATTATTTCCCCATCATCAATTACTATTATTTTATCAGCATTTTTTATTGATGATATTCTATGGCTTACAATTATTGTAGTTTTGTCTTTACTAATGTTGTATAAATTGTTTAGTATTATTTCTTCTGTTTCTGTATCAACAGCTGATAAACAATCGTCAAAAATTAAAATTTCAGGTTCTTTTATAATAGCCCGAGCAATTGAAATACGTTGCTTTTGACCGCCAGATAAAGTTACACCACGCTCCCCAATAAAAGTGTTATAGCCTTCGGTAAAATCAATTATATTGTGGTGAATATAAGCGTCTTTAGCAGCTTTTATTATTTTTTCATCTGATGCATTTTCATCACCAAATTTTATATTGTTTTTTATGGTGTCAGAAAATAAAAAAGATTCTTGAGGAACAAAACCAACACTTTGACGTAAATTATCTAAATTAAGATCTTTAATGTTTACATTGTCAATAGTTATTTCACCAGATTCTATATCATATAAGCGTGGAATTAAACTTATAAGTGTTGATTTTCCTGATCCAGTATTTCCTAAAATAGCAAATGTTTGACCTTTTGGTATTGTAAAACTTACATTTTTTAAAGCCGTAATATTTGTGTCATCATATGTAAATGTTACATTTTTAAATGCTATAGAACCTTTAATAGTAGAAGGGTTTAAATTGTTATTTTTAATTTCTGGTTCATGATGTAAAAATTCGTTAATTCTTTTTTGAGAAGCTTCAGCTTCCTGTACAATAGATGTAACCCATCCAACTACAGCAACAGGCCAGGTTAGCATATTTACATACATAATAAACTCCGCAATTACACCTAGGCTTATTGTGCCTTCAATATACCTTAAACCTCCAATATAAATAACCAAAATGTTACTTATTCCAATTAGTAATATCATTAAAGGAAAAAATAACGCCTGAGCTTTAAAGAGGTCTATATTTTTACCTTTGGCTTCATTACTTAAAATTCCAAATTCAGCAATTGCCTTTTTTTCAACGCTGTATGATTTTATAATGCTTATTCCAGAGAATATTTCCTGAGCATTTGCAGTTAATTTTGAAAGAAATTGTTGAACAATAGTACTTTTTTTGTGAATGATACTGCTTAGTATATAAATTGAAACAGATAAAATTGGAAGTGGTAATAATGTGTATTTTGTTAGTGTAGTATCAATATTGTACATTTTAATTATTGCAACTATAAACAGTACTAACATATTCATAAAATACATGATAGCAGGCCCAAAATACATTCTAACTTTGGTTACATCCTCACTAATTCTATTCATTAAATCTCCTGTTCTATTTTTTTTATAGAAGTTTAAAGAAAGGCGTTGATATTGAGCGTAAATTTCATTTTTTAAATCAAATTCAATGAGTCGAGACGTTACAATTATCATTTGACGCATTAAAAAAGTAAAAAATCCAGACAAAAGCGCTGCGCCAATTATAAATAAAATATTGTTTAATAAATCGGTTTTTACGGTATCAATATTTGTAACAATACCATTTCTGTAATCTTCAGCTACATTTACAGATTCCCTTATGAAATGAGGGACTTGTAATGCCAAAACATTGGATAAAATGGTTATTATAATACCTATTAGTAACCTATATTTATATTTTAAAAAGTATTTATTAAGGTATTGTAATGCTTTCATAAAAGTTGTAGAGGGAATTCAAATATTTTAAAACACGAATATACAAGTTTAAAAATTTATGCAAACTATTTTAAGATAGTTTTAACTTTCAATAAAAAAATGAAATCAAAATTTCTTTTCTAAAAAAATATAGTATTTTTGCGCAATCAAAATCAATAGTTCAAAGTTCTTTACATGATAAATAGAAGACATATAAGAGTAAAAGTAATGCAATCGGTTTATGCAATGCTGCAATCTAAAAGTGATAACCTTAACAAGGAAGAAAAATTTTTATACGCAAGTATTGATAAAATGTACGATTTATATGTTTTACTATTGCGTTTACTTGTTGAAGTTAGAGATATGGAAAAAAAGCATATCGAAATTTCTAAGAAAAAGCATTTAGCAACTCCACAAGAGTTATTGCCAAACACTAAGTTTATTGATAATCAGGTTTTTAACGTTTTAAGTGAAAGCTATTCAATGAATGAGTATTTAGAGTTAAATCATTTAAATTATTGGAGTTTAGATTCTGAATATGTAAATGAAATTTTAAAATGTATAAAGGAAAGTGACCTTTATTCTTTGTATATGAGCCAAAAGGAATCTTCTTTTAAAGAGGATATTACTTTTGTTGATACTATTTTTAAAAGTATAATAGCTCCAAATGAAAAGTTAGCTGAATATTTTGAAGATAAAAACATTAGTTGGGTTGATGATATTCCTTTTGTTAATACCTGGATTGTTAAATCTTTAGGGCAAATTAAACCTAATGGCTCTTTTAAATTAGGAAGGCTATATAAAGATGATGATGATAAAAAGTTTGTGTTAGATCTATTTAGAAAGGTTATTTTAAATAATGTTGAACTTGAAAAAGATGTGATTGATAAAACTCCAAACTGGGATCCAGAAAGAATAGCTGAGATTGATATGATTTTAATAAAAATGGCTATTTGCGAATTTTTAAAATTCCCATCGATTCCAACAAGAGTTACAATTAATGAATATATTGAGATTTCAAAAGATTACTCAACAAATAAAAGCAGCTTTTTTATAAATGGAGTGTTAGATAAAATTTTGAAAGATTTTACAACAACTGAAAGGTTGCAAAAAATAGGAAGGGGATTATTATAAATTTTAAATTACTAAAATATAGAATTATGAGAAAAATAACAATTATGAGTGCAGTTTTAGTTTGTTTAGCAATTATTTCTTGTAAAGAAAATGCAACATCAAAAATTAATACTGAAAATTTAGAAACAGCAAAAGAAAGAGACGAAATTATAAGCTTAGGTTCTCCAATTATTGAATTTGATACTATGGAGTATGATTTTGGTACTATTGTAGAAGGAACTATTGTTGACGGTGTTTTTAAAGTAACAAACAAAGGAAAAGTTGATTTATTAATTTCAAAAGTTCAACCGTCTTGTGGCTGCACAACTCCAGATTGGACAAAAGATCCTATTAAACCAGGGCAAACAGGTGAAATTAAGTTTTCATTCAATTCTAATGGGAGAGTTGGTAAACAACATAAATCCATTACCATAACATCAAATGCAGAAAAAATGACTGAAACAATCCAGTTAAAAGGAACTGTTACAGCAAAAAGTTAATATATAAATTCAAAAATAAATTTACAATGTACACAACAATATTACTAGCGGCAGAAGGAAGTTCATTAGCAAGTATGTTACCTTTCTTATTAATGTTTGTGGTTATCTATTTTTTTATGATTAGACCACAAATGAAACGTGCTAAAAATGAAAAGAAATTTCAAAGTTCTATAGCAAAAGGAAATAAAATAATTACCTCAAGTGGAATTCACGGTAAAATTGTTGATATTGTAGATAGCGACAATACAGTAATTGTTGAAACCGGAGCTGGAAAAATTAAATTTGAACGTTCTGCAATTTCAATGGAATTAAGTAAAAAATACGACACTTCTGTAGAAAGTAAGTAAGGAGTATTTGATATACAAAAAAAGTGAGCTAAACAGCTCACTTTTTTTGTATATTTAATATTTTATATAATATGGTTGCACAAAATAAAACGGCAAAATTATCTTTAAAGTATAATCGAAAAATAAGGATATTTTTATTTTTTCTAATTTTAACTTCTATTATTTGGTTATTAATTGAATTGTCTAAAACGTATTCTTCAACTACAAAAATAAAAATCGCTTACAGTAATTTACCCGCTAAAAAGTTATTGTTAAAAAAACCTCTTGAAGAAATTGAAGGAGAAATAAATGCTACAGGATTTAGTTTGTTGAAGTATAAAATAAAACAACCAAAAGTTACGCTCAATTTAAGTAATACTTTACAAAAAGCAAATTTTTATTATGTTTTGCCTAATAGTCAAATTGCAAGTTTAAATCAAAAATTATCTAATAAATCAAAAATTATAAAGTTTTTAACGGATACAATTTATATTGAATTAGCAAATAATATTACAAAAAAAGTACCTATAACCTCCAAGCTAAAAATTAACTTTAAAGTAGGTTATAATCTTATTGAAGAATTAAAAATTATTCCAGATTCTATACAAATTTCTGGACCTAAAATAAGTTTAGATTCTATTTCTGAAATTTCCACAAACACATTGGTGCTAAATGAAGTATATAGCAATATTAAAGAAGTATTGAAAATAAAAATACCAAAAATCAAAAATATTTCAATGGAAAATAGTAGTGTAACTATAATAGGTGAAGTAGATAAATTTACCGAAGGCCGTTTTACATTTCCTGTAACCATTATAAATAAGCCTGAAGGAGTTAAAATATCACCTTTCCCAAAAGAGATTGAAGTTATTTATCAGGCTGGGCTATCTAATTTTAGTAAAATTAAAAAAAGTAATATTACAGTGGTTTTTGATTATATGCAATATGAAAATGATTCATTAGTTCGCTATTTATCTCCTGTAGTTGAGCAAAAAAGTGATTTAATTTCATCGTTAAAAATAAACCCAAGTAAAATAGAATTTTTAATTCAAAAAGAATGGTAATTGGATTAACAGGTGGAATTGGTAGTGGTAAAACAACTGTTCTTCGTTTTTTTGAAGAATTAGGGGCTAAGGTTTTTATTGCAGATGTTGAAGCGAAAGCATTGATGAATACGGATAAAGACTTAATTAAGGATATAAAAAATTTATTAGGAGAAGAGGCATATTTAAATGGTGAGTTAAACAGAAAATATGTTGCGACTAAGGTTTTTGAAGATTCCAAAAAGATAGCTTTGTTAAATGCATTGGTGCATCCAAAAGTTAGAAATAGATTTATTAATTTTAAGGAAAAGGATATTTCGAGTTTAATAATTTATGAAGCAGCTATTTTATTTGAAAGTGGAAGTGATACATTATGTGATTATATAATTACTGTTGTTTCTGATTTAAAAACCAAGGTAAAAAGGATAATAGCAAGAGATGGTATTTCTGAACAAGAAATTTTGAGTAGGATGAAGCACCAATATGACGATGATTTTAAAATTAAAAAATCCAATTTTGTAATTCAAAATAATAATCTAAAATACACTAGATCACAAGTTAATACTATTTATAATATTTTAAATAACCTAAAAAAATAATATCAAAAATCATAAGAATTTGTTAAAAAAATGTACATTTTATTAAACAATACTAAATAAACATAGATTTGCTGATAATAGTTTAATTTTGAATAATGGGGAAGAGGATTTTCATGCTCATCATATTATTAATGAGTATTTCATTAATAGGTATAATTTTTGTTCAAGTATTTTGGATTAAAAATACTATTCAAATAACAGAAGAGCAGTTTACTTCTAATGTTAGATTTGCATTAGCAAAAGTTTCAGAAGATATAAAAGAACACGAATTTAATGAGTTTTATATTGATATTGTTGAACGATTTAGAGATGAAGGCAACAAATTAAAATATTCTGATGTTAGAAAGTATATTTATGAGACAATAGATACTGCTAGTAATGAGCGATATACTTACTCACAAAGTATTATTGAGGAAAATTATAAAGTGCCAACAGAGTTCTTTGAAAATGATTCGATAGATTTTAAAGAAATTTTCAGAAAAGAAGAAATAGTTATTGTAAAAGATCAAAATTTTGATAATCATCAAGGTGGTATTGATCCTCCAGAAGAAAGATATGTGAAAATTGGTAGGTTTGAAGGTGCAGAAAAATCACAATTAGAACGTGTATTTGACGTCTCTAGAACTAAATTACCAATTCATAAAAGGATAAGTAATAAAGAAATTTCTATTCGGTTGGATAGAGAATTAAAAAGTAAAGGAATTACCACTAAATTTAAATATGGAATTTACAGTAATGGCTTGGCTACACAGGTAAAATCGGGGTATTTTAGAAAGGAAACAGGAAAAAGTTATATGGTTCCAATGTTCACTGATTCTGAAGGAAATAGCAATTTTCAGCTTTTTGTAACGTTTCCTGAAAAAAAGAATTTTATATTAGCATCAATCTCCAAAATACTTATTCTTTCAGTTTTTTTTATATTTATAATAATTTTAGCGTTTGTTACAGCGTTATATCAATTAATAAAGCAAAAGCAAATTTCAGAAATTAAAACTGATTTTATAAATAATATGACTCATGAGTTTAAAACACCTATAGCTACAATAAATTTAGCTTTAGATGCAATTAAAAACCCTAAAATTATTGAAGATAAAGAAAAGGTGTTGCGTTATGTGAAAATGATAAGAGATGAGAATAAAAGAATGCATGGGCAAGTTGAAAATGTGTTAAGAATTTCTAAACTTGAGAAAAAACAGCTCAATGTTAAAAAAGAAAAAATTGATGTTCACGAAATAATAGAAGAAGCCATAACACATGTTGATTTAATAGTTAAAGATAGAGGAGGTTATATTAAAACTCATTTTAACTCAAAAAGCAATGAAATTTTGGGAAATCATTTTCATTTAACGAATGTGTTGGTTAATATGTTGGATAATGCAATTAAATATTCTGAAGACGCTCCTAAAGTTGATGTTTTTACTGAAAACACATCTAAAAACATTATTATTAGAGTTGTTGATAATGGAATTGGAATGTCAAAGAGTGTCCAAAAAAATATTTTCAAGAAGTTTTATAGAGAAGAAACAGGAAATATTCATAATGTAAAAGGACATGGTTTAGGACTTGCATATGTTAAAAAAATAATAGAAATTCATCAAGGAGATGTTTATGTTGAAAGTGAAAAAGGAGAAGGAAGTACTTTTACCATAAAACTACCTTTAATTTAAAAAATACTAAATATGGAAAATAATAGAATTTTGCTTGTTGAAGACGACCCAAATTTTGGAACAGTTTTAAAAGATTACTTATCATTGAATGATTATGAAGTGACCTTAGCCAAAGATGGTTTAGAGGGGTTAATTATGTTTAAAAATGATGATTTTGACTTGTGTATTTTTGATGTTATGATGCCTCGTAAAGATGGTTTTTCATTAGCTAAAGATGTAAGAGCTACAAATTCAGATATTCCAATTATATTTTTAACGGCAAAAACAATGAAAGAAGATGTTTTAAAAGGATATCAAGTTGGTGCTGATGATTATTTGAATAAGCCTTTTGACTCTGAAGTATTATTGTATAAAATTAAAGCTATTTTACAACGTAAAGAGGCTGAACAAAGTGTTGAAGATGATTCGTTTGAATTTAAAATTGGAAAATTTGATTTTAATTCTAAGCTTCGCCACTTATCTTATGATGGAGGTGAAACACAAAAATTATCTCCTAAAGAGAGTAAATTGTTGAAAATGTTGGCAACCCATAAAAATGATTTAATGCCAAGAGAACTTGCACTTACAAAAATATGGAGAGATGATAATTATTTTACATCAAGAAGTATGGATGTATATATTGCTAAGCTTCGTAAATATTTAAAAGAAGATGATTCTGTTGAAATATTAAATATTCATGGTGAAGGATTTAGGCTACTTGAAAAATAAAAATAAAAACCTGCAATTTGCAGGTTTTTTTATGACTTAAAAAAAGTTACATTTGTTGTTTAAAGATAAAAAATGGCTCAATTAATAAGAATATTTGAAGAAAATCCGAACGAAAAGGAATTGGATAAAGTAGTGAAAGTCTTAAAGCAAGGAGGTCTCATAATTTATCCAACAGACACTGTTTACGGTGTTGGATGTGATATTACCAATGCAAAGGCAGTTGAGAAAATAGCTAAAATAAAAGGAGTTAAATTGAATAAAGCGAACTTTTCATTTATTTGCAATGATTTAAGCAACCTTTCTGATTATGTTAAGCAAATTGATACACCAACCTATAAAATATTGAGGAGAGCTTTACCAGGTCCTTACACGTTTGTTTTACCCGGAAATAATAGTTTGCCAAAATATTTTAAAAATAAAAGTACTGTTGGAATACGTATTCCTGATAATAATATTATTAGAGAATTGGTAAAAAAGTTAGGAAATCCAATAATTTCAACATCTATTTATGACGAAGATGATTTAATTGAATATACAACAGATCCAGAATTAATTTTTGAAAAATGGGGAAATATTGTTGATGTTGTAATTAATGGTGGTTATGGAGGGAATATTCCTTCAACAATTATTGATTTGTCTGATGGAAATATTACCGTTCTTCGTGAAGGTAAAGGAAGTATTGAGGAATTTTAAATTCTCTATAAACTTTTAAATCTCTTTTTTCCTTTTATAAAGTACTTCCAAACAATACTTCTTGTTTTAAAATAAGTTTTAGTGTGATTGCTATTTTTTCTTTTTTTAAGCATTTTTGGCAGGTAATAATAAAAGCTAAGGTGTGCTTTTAAAATTGCGATTATATGAATGGGTCTCATTTCAAATAAAAATTTCATTCCGGCAACCCCATCAAGTAGAAGTCTGGTTAAAATGATAAAAATTAATTGAACTCTTGGTACATTTTTCACCAATGAAAATAAGCTATTTCTAAAGTTTAAAAATGTTTTTCTTGGGCTTTCTTCTTTTAATGTAGCCCCACCAACATGGTAAACTGTTGATGTGCCAATATATTTAATTTTTTCACCTAAATTTCGTGCACGCCAACACAAGTCAATTTCTTCTTGATGTGCAAAATAGTCTTCATCAAAACCTTTTAATTTATTAAATACCTCAGCCCTGATAAAGAAACAAGCACCTGAAGCCCAAAAAATTTCAATTTCATCATTGAATTGATTTTCATCATATTCTAATTCTGAGAAAATTCTTCCTCTGCAAAATGGGTACCCAAATTGATCAATAAAACCTCCAGCTGCACCAGCATATTCAAATTTTGTTTTATTTTTAAAATCTAAAATTTTTGGTTGAATAATTGCTGTGTTAGGTTCTTTATTAAAAGTAGAAATAATTGGCTCTAACCAATTTTCTGTAACTTCAATATCAGAATTAACCAAAGCAAAAATATCAGCATCAATATATTTTAAAGCTTCGTTATAACCTTTTGCATAACCTCCGTTACTTGAATTTTGAATTATTTTAACAGAAGGAAAATGTTTTTTTATATAAATAACAGAATTATCAGTTGATGCATTATCAGCTACATATATTGTTGTATTTTCTAGATTGCTAAAATTAACTACACTTGGTAGAAATTTTTCAAGCAACTTTTCGCCATTCCAATTAAGTATAACTACAGCTATTTTCACTTTGCAAACTTAGTTAAAATAGTAAAATTAAGTTACTATTTAGTTAATTATTGTAGGCAGGTAAATCATTCATAAAGTGAAACGTTTCATTTTTAAAATCCATGGAACAGAAATAATGCTCTAATCCATTTGTCACAACTAAATAAGTTGCATCTAATTTTAAATTGTATCTGGCAATTTGATTAAACGTTTCTTGAGTAATTTTAACTGATGGAGCTTTGCATTCTACAATAATTTCAGGGCTTCCACTGGTATTAAAAACCAAAATATCTGTTCTTTTTGTTAACTTATTGATAGTTAGTTTTTTTTCAACGGAAATTAAAGAAATTGGATATTTTTTTTCTTTAATTAAAAAATGAACAAAATGTTGCCGAACCCATTCTTCTGGAGTTAGGTTCACATATTTTTTTCGAAGAATATCAAAAATAAAAAGCTTATTTTCGTTACTTTTGATTCTGAATTTATAAGTAGGTAAATTCAATTGCTGCATATAGCAAAAATGCTAAATTATTTTCAAAAATGAGTGATGTTGTAAAAATAGTTTCTGATATACAAAGCGGAAATATCAAGCCCATATATTTTTTAATGGGTGAAGAACCGTATTATATTGATAAAATTTCAGAATTTATTGAAGAAAACATTCTTTCTGAAGAAGAAAAAGGGTTTAATCAAATGGTATTATACGGTAGAGATATTACTATTGAAGATATTGTTGATAATGCAAAGCGATTTCCTATGATGGCCGAAAGGCAAGTTGTAGTTATAAAAGAAGCACAAGATTTATCTAGAACTATTGAGAATTTAGTTCCTTATGTTGACAATCTTCAACCTTCAACTGTTTTAGTGCTTTGTTATAAATACAAAACTATTGATAAGCGTAAAAAATTATATAAAGCTATTCAAAAAGTGGGTTTAATTTATGAAAGTAAAAAATTATATGAAAATCAGATTGCTGATTGGATTAGAAGAGTTTTACAAGGTAAAAATTACAAAATTGAAGCTAAAGCAACTTTAATGTTAGTTGAATTTTTGGGAACTGATTTAAGTAAAATTAGTAATGAATTAGATAAATTAATGGTAGTATTACCTGTTAACACAACAATTACACCCAAAGATATTGAAGAAAATATTGGTATAAGTAAGGATTACAATAATTTTGAATTAAGAAAAGCTGTTGGTGAAAAAAATGTATTAGCAGTAAACAGGATTATCAATCATTTTGCTCAAAATCAGAAGGCAAATCCTATGGTAATGACAATTTCACTATTAAATAGTTTTTTTACACAATTACTTATTTTTCATAGTTTAAAGGATAAATCGAATAGTAGTGTTGCCAGAGCATTAGGTATTAACCCTTATTTTGTACAAGATTATACAATTGCTGGGAAAAATTACCCAATGAGAAAAGTATCTCAAGTTATTGGATTATTGCGTGATGCTGATGTAAAAAGTAAAGGTGTTGGAGCAAATGCTATTCCAGCAGGAGATATTTTGAAAGAATTATTGTTTAAGATTATTCATTAAATTTAGGTAATTGAAAGTTTTTAACGTTTAACGCTAAAACTATTTATCAACTACAATTCTTTTTTCTCTATTCGCTAATTCCCAAGCAGTAAAAAAAACCAGTTTAGTTCTTTTTTCTAATAACTCATAATTAATTTTATCTGGAGTGTCAGATGGTTTATGATAATCTTGATGCGTTCCATTGAAGTAAAAAATAATTGGAATATTGTTTTTAGCAAAATTATAATGATCTGATCTATAGTAAAAACGATTTGGATCATCGTTACTATTATAAGTGTAATCTAAACTTAACTTTGTGAATTTTTCATTCATTGCTTCAGATATTTCATGAAGTTCAGTGCTTAATTTATCGGAGCCAATTAAGTACACAAAATTTGGATTGTTTTCATGTGCATCATCAACTCGTCCTATCATATCCATGTTTAAATTAGCAACGGTGTTGATTAAAGGAAATACAGGGTAATTAGTATAATATTTTGAACCCAATAAGCCTTTTTCTTCACCAGTAACATGTAAAAAAAGAATAGATCTTTTTGGACCATTGCCTTTTTCAGCTGCTTTTTGAAATGCCTCAGCTATTTCCATTATGGCAACTGTGCCAGAGCCATCATCATCGGCACCATTATAAACTTCATATGTATCTTGCCCAAGATGATCATAATGGGCAGAGATTACAATAATTTCATTTGGTTTTTCATTTCCTTCAATAAATGCAAGAACATTTTCGGAAGGATTTAAATTAGGTCTTAAATGTTCCGTAGGAATTTCTTGAAAATAATCATCACCTCCAAGAGGAGATTTAATATTCCTTTCTTTATAAAATGTTTTTAAATATTCAGCAGCTTTTTTTTGTCCAGCCTCACCTGTATTTCTACCTTCAAATTCATCTGAGGCCATTATATACAAGTAATCTTTTAAATTAGAAGAAGTTATAGTATTTGCAAAAGAAGCAGCAATTTCCCCTGTAACATCATTAGAATCTGTATTTTCTAATGTAAGATTGTTACTTCCGCAATTTAAAATAGCCGCAAAGGAAATTAAAACAAAAAATTTCTTCATAATTTATATTTTAATAATTAGTCAAATATATAAAAACCTAGAAACTTGAAATTGTAAATTGCTTTAAAGTTTTATTAAAACTAACTAATTCAGATTCAAAAAGTTGATTTATTTTATCATTTTCAATTAATTCATCCGTTTTACCAACAATAAAATTTGCTGGAGTCATTAATAATAAAACATCTGATAGTTGTAGTGCAATATTAATTTCATGTGTTGAAACAATGATAGTTTTATTAAATTCTTTAGCTAATTTTTTTAATAAAGTAAATGTTTCAATAGTATGGTGGATATCTAAATGAGCAGTTGGTTCATCTAAAATTATAATTGGTGTGTCTTGTGTTAAGGCTCTGGCTATTAATACCTTTTGAAGCTGACCATCGCTTAATTCATAACATTTAGAATTCATTAAATGGCTAGTATTTGTTTTATTGAAAGCCATCTGAATTATTTCCATATCTTTATTGTTAAGATACCCAATCCAATTTGTAAAAGGTTGTCTGCCTAATGCAACCAATTCAAAAACTGTTAAACTACTATCTGGCAAACGCTCAGTAAGTACTAAACTCATTATTTTAGATAATTCAATATTTGTTAAGCTACCTAAATTTTTGTTATCAATAAAAATAGCACCATTTAAAGCAGGTTGAACTTTTGTTAAAGTTCTAAGCAATGTAGATTTTCCAATTCCGTTTTTTCCAAGTAAACAAACCAAATTACCAGCTTCTAAATTAATAGTTAAATTAGATGCAATAACAGAAACTTGTTTTTTTGAAGCATATCCAATACTTAAGTTTTCTGTTTTTATAATATGTTCTTTAGTTTGATTCATTAATAATAAACTTTTCTTTTTCTAACCAACAACCAAATAATTATGGGCGCTCCAAATAACGATGTAATTGCGTTTATAGGTAAGGTATATTCGCTAGTTGGTAATTGTGCTATACTATCGCAAATTAACATAATTATAGCTCCACTAATAGCAACTGCCGGAATTAATGTTTTATGATTTGAGGTACTAAATAATAATTTTGTTATATGTGGAACTGCCAAACCAATAAATGCAATTGGACCAGAAAATGCAGTAATTACTCCTGTTAATAAACTTGTAGCTATTAAGGTGAGGTTTCTGGTTCGTTTGACATTTACACCCATACTTTTTGCATAATTTTCTCCTAAAAGTAAGCTGTTTAAAGGTTTTATAATAATAACTACAAAAGAGATACCAATTAAAAAAACAATTAATAAAGCTGTAATTTCATTCCAACTCAAGTTTCCCAAACTTCCAAAACTCCAAAACATATACTGTTGTAGTTGGCTTGCACTGCTAAAATAGGCTAATACACTAATAACAGATGCTGTTAAACTCCCAAACATTAAACCAATAATTAAGATTGACATGGTATTTCTAACTTTTATAGCAGCTAGCATAACTGCTGATAAAACTAAAAAAGCCCCAATACTTGCCGCAATTGCCAGACCCCAACTTGAAAATGAATAACTTGAAATAGTTGCGCCAAAAAATGAAGCCCCTAAAATTAAAATAGCAACACCTAAACTTGCGCCCGAACTTATTCCTAAAACATATGGACCTGCTAGGGGATTTCTAAATAATGTTTGCATTAACAATCCGCTTATTGAAAGTCCAGAACCAACAATAATTGCTGTTATTGCCTTTGGAAATCTATAATTTAATATGATTGATTTCCAAGATTCTTTTTCAACATTACCATCAAAAAAAGATAGAAATATTTGTTTTAAAGGGATATATACAGAGCCTAAGCTTATATTTAATAAGAATATGAGTAATAAGGTAATTACTAAAAATATAAATGTATTTCTATATGATTTTATTGGGTTTACCAATTATGTTCTTTTAAAAATGTTACTAATTTTTTAATTGCTTTTCCTCTGTGGCTAATATTTCCTTTTTCAATCATGTCCATTTCTGCAAAAGATTTTGAATAACCTTCAGGTAAAAAGATGGAATCATATCCAAAACCACTTGTTCCTTGTTTATTGTTTAAAATGGTGCCTTTACAAAAGCCTTCAAAGATAAACTGTTTTTGGTTAATATTAAGAGAAATTGCAGTTCTAAATTGAGCCTTTCTATTAGAATTTTCACCGAGTTTATTTAATAATTTAGTAATATTGGCTTCTGCATTATTTTCAATCCCTGCGTAACGAGCTGAAAATACTCCAGGTTCATTATTTAGGGCCTCAACCTCAAGCCCAGTGTCATCCGCAAAACAATTTAAACCAAATTTTTCAGTTATAAAATTAGCTTTTAAAATAGCATTACCTTCTAATGTATTAGAAGTTTCAGGAATATCGTCAAAACAGCTGATATCTGCTAAGCTAACAATTTCAAAATTAGTTAACATTGCCTGAACTTCTTTAAGTTTATTTATATTGTTAGTTGCAAAAACTAATTTTAATTTATTCATGATGGTAAGGTTCATTTTTTAGGATTGTGAAAGCTCTATAAATTTGTTCAACAACAAAAAGCCGAATCATTTGGTGTGAAAAGGTCATTTTAGATAAAGAAATTTTTCCTTTAGAAGTTTTATAAACAGCATCAGAAAACCCATATGGACCACCAATAACTAAAACCAGTTGTTTAATTCCTGCATTCATTTTCTTTTGAAGATAGTTTGAAAATTCAATTGATCTATATTCTTTTCCTTTTTCATCTAAGAGAATTAAAACATCAGTTGGTGTTAATTTTTTCAATATTAATTCACCTTCTTTTTCTTTTTGCTCCTGTTCACTCAAGTTTTTAACTTTCTTTAAATCTGGAATAATATCTATTTCAAACTGAATATAATGCTTTAATCTATTCTGGTAAGTATCAATTAAAGTATGTAAACTTTTATCATCGGTTTTCCCAATTGCCAGTAATTTTATTTTCATAAGGCAAATATAAAAAGAAATAAAGATGAAATTTTTGAAAATAAAAAAGTTATTTTTGTTCCTAAATATGTTAGTTATGATAAGTGAAAAACAATTTGAAAAGGAACTTAATATTATAATTTCAAATGCTATTAGAGAAGATGTTGGAGGAGGAGATTATAGTTCACTTGCTTGTATTCCAGAAAACGCAGTAGGAAAAGCAAAATTATTAGTTAAAGAAGATGGTATTATTGCTGGTGTTGAATTTGCTAAAAGAATTTTTAAGTTTGTTGATATTAATTTAAAGATTAAAACCTTTATAAATGATGGAGAAATAGTAAAATATGGCGATGTTGTTTTTCATGTTGAAGGAAGTTCCCAATCTATTTTAAAGGCAGAACGTTTTGTTTTAAATGCCATGCAAAGAATGAGTGCTATTGCAACTAAAACCAATCAGTTTGCGAAATTATTAGAAGGTACAAAAACAAAAATTTTGGATACCAGAAAAACAACTCCTGGAATTAGAGCAATTGAGAAATGGGCAGTAAAAATTGGAGGAGGTGAAAACCACCGATTTGCTTTATATGATATGATTATGTTGAAAGATAATCATATCGATTTTTGTGGTGGAGTAGCTAAAGCTATTTTAAAAACTCAAAGCTATTTAAAGGATAATAATTTAAACTTAAAAATTATTGTTGAAGCAAGGAGTATTGACGAAATTAAAGAAATACTAGCTGTTGGAGGTGTTCATAGAATTTTGATTGATAATTTTGATTTTGATGGAACTCGTGAAGCTGTAAAAATAATTGGTAATAAATGTCAAACTGAATCTTCAGGTGGAATTAATTTAGAAACAGCACTAAAATATGCAGATTGTGGCGTAGATTATATTTCATCAGGAGCCTTAACACATTCTGTTTATAATATGGATTTAAGTTTAAAAGCTGTTTAATGACTAAACCTATAGAGGATAATCTAACTAAAATTCCAATTCTAAATTGGATTGTAAAACTTGGGAAAAAAATTAAAATTCCAGGGTTGTTTGGTATGTCTTTGTATGATGTAATAGAAATGTATGTAATTGGAATTGTGAAAGGAGCATTAACATCGCGCGCTGGTGGAATTTCCTTTAGTTTTTTTATGGCTTTATTCCCTTTTTTATTATTCATTCTAACGCTTATTCCATTTGTCCCAATTGAAGGATTTCAAAGTGATTTTCTATTTACAATTCAAAAAATATTACCTCCAAACACAGCTGATTCTGTAGATGTTGTTATTAATGATATTATTAATAATAGGTATGGAGATTTATTATCTTTTGGTTTTATTGCTTCCATATTTTTAATGGCAAATGGTGTAAACGCTATTTTAGGTGGTTTTGAATATTCATATCATGTTACCGAAATGCGGAATATGGTTCGTCAATATTTGGTTTCAATGGGAATGGCAATTTTATTGTCCCTTACCTTAATATTTACAGTAGCAGTTTTAGTTTATTTTGAAATTGGTATTGAAAATTTAAAAAGCAAAGGTTGGTTAGAAGATGATTTATTTTGGATAGAAAAAGGACAATTTTTATTTTTTGTATTATTAATTTTTGTTTCTGTATCCTTTTTATATAAATATGGAACAAAAGAGGTAAAACACCTTTCTTTTTTTAATGCTGGATCTATTTTAACAACACTTTTAACGCTTGCAATGTTTAAATTATTCGGTATTTATGTGCTGAAATTTGCAACGTATAATCAGTTATACGGTTCGATAGGAACCTTATTAGTTTTAATGCTTTTTGTGTGGTTAAACTCCATAATTTTGTTATTAGGGTTTGAGTTAAATGCAAGTATTAATAGGTTAAGACGGTTTCATATTAAAGAAAATAATAAATGAGTATTTTACCTGAAACCATATTTAGTATTTTAATAGGAATAGGACTTGCAGCATCTGTTGGATTCAGAATTTTTGTTCCATTATTTGCACTAAGCTTGGCTTCATTTTATAATATAATCCCTTTAAATGAAAGTTGGCAATGGGTTGGAAGTTCTAATGCATTGTTATTGTTAGGAATTGCTACAATTGTAGAGATTTTAGCATATTTTATTCCTTGGTTCGACAATATGCTTGATTCCATTGCAATTCCATTAGCTGCTGTTGCAGGAACTGCTGTTATGGTAGCAACTGTAAGTGATTTAAGCCCTGTAATAACTTGGGCACTGGCAATTATTGCTGGTGGAGGAACTGCCACTGCTATAAAAGGATCAACAAGTACATCTAGACTAGCTTCTACAGCGACTACTGGTGGAATTGCCAATCCTATAATTTCAACAATTGAAACAGGTTCATCAATAGCAATGTCAGTATTTTCTATTTTTTTACCTATTGTGGCAATTATATGTGTAGTCATTATTTTTTGGCTCATTTTCAAAGTATTTAAATTATTTAAACCTTCAAAAAAATAACTAATGAGTTACATTAATAGACAACCAAAAGATTTTATAAAATCACTACAATTAATACATTTCGGTTTATTATCAACAGTATTAATTTTCGGAATTTATGTTGCGTTAACTGCAAAAGATCGTTTATTTTTTTCGTATGAAGATGATAAAGCCTTTTTATATTTAGCTATAATCATTTCCTTTATTGGTAATTTAACAAGTAAATTTTTATATGCTAAATTAATAAAGCAAATTTCAAAAGATGCTGAACTTGCTCAAAAGGCAATAAAATATAGCACAGCTCATATATTTAGAATGGCAATGTTAGAGTTTCCTGCTTTTATGTGCGTATTCTTTGTGTGGCAATCTAATAATAGCTTTTATTTTATCTTGGTTGGTATTTTAGTGCTTATGATGTTGGCAATTTATCCTACAAAAAATAAGTTCGAAAACGATGTGCCATTAACCATCAAGGAAAAATCAATGCTAGAAAAGCTTTAATTAGTTTTTTTAATTTCAGATATTTGCAACCTAATTTTTAATAATGGCACAAAAACCAAGCATTCCAAAAGGAACAAGAGATTTTTCACCTACAGAAGTAGCAAAAAGAAATTATATTTTTTCTGCTATTCGTCAGGTTTTTGAAACATATGGATTTCAACCAATTGAAACACCAAGTTTTGAGAATTCTGAAACTCTAATGGGGAAATATGGAGATGAAGGAGATAGATTGATTTTTAAAATTTTGAATTCAGGAGATTATTTTAAAGATATTCAGAAAAGCGTTTTAGATAATTTTGATTTTGTTACCATATTTTATCAAATTTTTGATTCTTTAGAACATGTAATTGTTTCGGATTCTGATGTTATATATGAAGAATATATTAATGAAATTATAGCTAGTTACGATGAAATTAGTGCATCTGAGAAGAAAATAATCTTTGATTATTTTCTTCTTAAGAAGAAGGAATTTATTGCCTTTTATGAGAATGAAGAAGTATTAGATAATGAAGAAGAATTAGAGGATAAATCTTACTTTAAAGAAACTTTCATAGAGGAATTGGTAAAACCACATATTGATAAAATATTAAATTCCAATAAATTAACTGCATCCATTTCAGAAAAAGCTTTGCGTTATGATTTAACGGTGCCGTTTGCACGTTATGTTGTACAACACCAAAACGAAATTGAATTTCCTTTTAAGCGCTATCAAATGCAGCCTGTTTGGCGAGCTGACAGACCACAAAAAGGACGTTTTAGAGAGTTTTATCAATGCGATGCTGATGTTGTTGGAAGCAAAGGTTTATGGCAAGAAATTGAATTTGTACAATTATATGATGCTGTTTTTAGTAAGTTAAAGTTGTTTGGTACGACTATCAAACTTAATAATAGAAAAATATTAGCTGGTATTGCTGAAATTATTGGAGAAGCAGATAAGTTAATTGATTTTACTGTCGCTTTAGACAAGTTGGATAAGATTGGTTCTCAAGGAGTTATAAAAGAAATGTTAGAAAAAGGTATCTCTGAAGCTGCTATTGAAAAAGTACAACCATTATTTAGTTTTAATGGCTCAAATAAAGAAAAGTTAGACCAGTTACAAGTTTTATTAGCAAATTCTGTTGAAGGAACAAATGGCGTGAATGATTTGCGTTTTGTAATTGATAACATTGAAATTTTAGGATTGCAATCAGCTAAATTAGATATAGATGTTACTTTGGCTAGAGGCTTAAATTATTACACTGGAGCAATATATGAAGTATCAGCACCTAAAGGAGTTCAAATGGGATCTATAGGTGGAGGTGGAAGATATGATGATTTAACAGGTATTTTTGGTTTAAAAGATATGAGTGGTGTTGGAATTTCATTTGGATTGGATAGAATATATTTAGTTTTAGAAGAATTGAATTTATTTGATGCAGTTGAATTGCCAAAACCAAAAGTATTGTTTGTAAATTTTGGAGATAAGGAAGCGGCTTTTTGTATGAAAGCTTTACAAAAATTGAGAGAAAACAATATTAAATCAGAATTATATCCTGATAGTTCAAAAATGAAAAAACAGATGAATTATGCTAACAGAAGAGAAATACCGTTTGTAGTTATGGTAGGTTCAACTGAAGTTGAAAATAATTCATATACACTAAAGAATATGCAAACTGGTGAGCAACAAGAATGTAGTTTGGAAGAATTACTTAAAATCACCTAATAACTTTAAAACAAAGTTGTAAATTTGCAGGCTAATAACTAGAAAATGTTTGAAAGTAAAAACATAATGACAAATAAAATTGATGAAATAGGGGATGATCACATAGGATCTTCAGCAAAGACTCCTCTTAGAGAAGATGCTTTTGATATTTCTGATCAAGAAAAAATAGAGCGAATTCAGGAAAGTGTAAAGGATATTTTAAATACACTTGGTATGGATTTAAATGATGACAGCTTAAAAGGAACGCCTAAAAGAGTTGCTAAAGCATTTGTAAATGAAATATTTGGAGGTTTAAATCCAGCAAATAAACCAAAATTATCCACCTTTGATAATAATTATAAATATGGTGAAATGTTGGTTGAAAAAAATATAACAGTTTATTCAACTTGTGAACATCATTTATTGCCAATTGTTGGTAGAGCTCATGTTGCCTACATATCTAATGGTCACGTAATTGGGTTGTCCAAAATGAATAGAATTGTAGATTATTTTGCAAAACGCCCGCAAGTTCAAGAACGTTTAACAATGCAAGTTGTTCAGGCGCTGCAAGAAGCTTTAGGAACCGATGACGTTGCTTGTGTTATTGATGCTAAGCACTTGTGTGTGAATTCACGAGGAGTTAGAGATATTGAAAGTAGTACAGTTACTTCTGAATTTGGAGGTAAATTTAAAGATAAAGAGGTTAGAAGAGAGTTTTTGGATTATATTAAAATGGATACAAATTTTAATGATATTCAATAATATTTTTTAATTTTTTAAAATTTATTAAGCACCATTTATGGTGCTTTTTTTTATTCATTACATTTAAATATATTTTAAGAAGACAATTTTTATGTATCGCTTTTATTTTTTTTAAGTATAAATTCGGAGTTTAATTGGAACTTTTTAATTTCATTAAAGTGGTGAAAGTAAATTAAAAGGATAGTATGAAATATTACGTAAAATCCAAAATAAAACCACAAAAATTAAAATTATAATTGGTGTTTTGGGATGATAAATATAATTGTAATATTTTTTATTAAAAATAAGATTTAGCCCTTTTATTGTCCAATAATAAATAATAATTAGGAGTCCAAAAATAAATAATATGTTTTGTTGAACTACCCCATAAAAATTAAAATTTAATAAATGATGTATAGCTCTTTGGCTTCCACAACCAGGACAGTATATACCAGTTGTAACATACAAAGGACATTTTGGAAAAAGTTCAACATTTCTAGGATTTACCAAAAAATATAAGACGATCAATCCAATTCCAAAGATTAGGATTAAAAAGTACTTAAGCTTTATATAATTTTGAAAATTAAAACTCACCTGACCCCATCATTGCTAAACCACCCATAACAAAAATAAAAATTAGTGTTGAAAAAAGAATAAGTAAGCCAGAGATTAAGGCTGCAATCATCCAGTTTTTAGCACTTTTAGAAGCGTTTTTAGCACTTTCATAATTACCCTCGGCATATTTGGAATTTACTTGAGCAGCGTATACAATACTTACAATACCAAATGGCTGACAACAAAATATTGTTACTAAAATTGCTTCAATAAGGTAATTTTTTGGCTGATTTTGGTCCATAACAAGAATTCAGTTTTACGAGTAAACCAAGTTACAAAATATTATATTGAATTTTTTATTGTTTTAAAAATATAATGAATCTCTCCAGCTATTTGTTTATTTGCCTCTAAATATTTCTCAGATTGAATTGAAGTGTTGTCAAATGCTTTTGGGTCATTAAATGGTAAATGAAATCTTTGAATTGAATCATGAATAAATGGACAATTATCATCAGCATTTGAGCAAGTTGTAATAGCTATAAATGGTTTTTCATTGTGGGAATCATTGTATAATTTTGAAAAACCTATTATTGGGTTAATACCATTTTTATAATTTATAGCGTACACAGGATTTTCATGTGAAAATTTAGAAATTTGAAATGTAAATCCAACATCCTGTAGTGTTTTTACAGTATTTCTAAAAAATGCAGTAACAGCAGTTCCTCCTGAAAAACTTTTAACTTCAGTTAATTTGAAATAGTTTGCTGCATAACTACTCCAAACTTGAGAAAGTTGACTTCTTCTGCTATTGTGAGTACAGATATAATTAATATTAACTTTTCTATTTGCAATTATTTCTTCAGCAATAAAATGAGCTATAGATTTTAATAATTGAATTCTATGAGTGTCAATTTTTAATTCAAGCAGAGCATTTTTAAAAAATTGTTCTGTATTTATTGATTCAGTTTGAAGCATCTTTCTATTTTTGTGTAAAATTAATTTTATTTGTTGAATTATTCAATTAAATGAGATTACTAAAATGTTAAGAAATTAGTTGAAATTATACAATGGAAAAAGATATAAAAGTAGGAGATAAAGTTGCTGTTTTAGATGATATTATTAAAGGAAAGGTTTTAAATGTATCTAAAACAAAAATAACGGTAGAAAGCGAAGATGGGTTTTCTTTCGAATTTTTTCCAAGTGAATTGGTTGTTATTAAAGAAAATCAGTCTGATTTATCTAAATATTCTGATATATCAAATGAAGGTTTAGTTGAAAAATTAAAACATCAAGATAAAAAGAAAGGTACACCAAAATTTAAAAGTACAATGAAACCTGAGGATTTACCGCCTATGGAGGTTGATTTGCATATTCATCAGCTCACAAAATCAAGTGCTGGTATGGATAATTATGATATGTTAAATCTTCAAATTGATACTGCAAAGCATAAATTAGAGTTCGCTATAAAAAATAGATTTTCAAAAGTTGTTTTTATTCACGGAGTGGGTGAAGGAGTTTTAAAAAGTGAACTAGAATTTTTGTTCAAAAAATTCAATGTAACGTCATATGCTGCTTCTTATAAAAGATATGGTTTAGGAGCTACGGAAGTTTATATTTACCAGAATGCTAAAAAATAATTAAATATTTACAGTAAGAATTCCAAACTTAAAAGTTTCAAAATATACTCTTTCTGTTCCGTCAAAAAACAATAAATCTGTCATTGAAATTTCAAATTTATAACCAGTAACTACATTATTGCTAATAACTTCAGTAGTTTTTATAATAACGGTACCGCTTTCTGCAATTAATTCTTTGGTAACTTTTGGTGTTAATGGAGGAATTGTTTGACAAAAATAATTGGATCCTATTGCAGCATCTAAAATTCTATAAGTAGCTTTAATTGAGCTTGCTGAAGCTGTTTTAGAAATTGAAAAACTTTTTTCTCCAACAGAAGTTCCTAATTGAGTTTTTGTTAAATTTAAAACTAAAACTTCTTTTTTACTGCTATTTGTAACGTATAAAACATATTCTCCACAGCCACTTACAGTTTCTGAAAATTCAAAAGAAGGAACATCAAAATCTCCATCACTGCATGAGAATAATGAAAATAGGAATAAAAAAATTAGTATTTTTTTCATTTTAATATTTTATAAAGGCAAAATTAATTTTTTTAAGCTATTAAGCACTAATCGGTACCATTTATTTTAGTTATTTTTGCTATGTGAAACAAGTATATTTAGATAACGCAGCTACAACACCTATTTTACCTGAGGTAATTAATGTAATTACTGATGCGATGAATACTGTGTACGGAAATCCTTCCTCAGTTCATCAAATTGGAAGAAAGGCTAAATCTTTAGTTGAAACTGCCCGTAAGAATATTGCGAAGCATTTTAATGTAACAGCATCTGAAATATTTTTTACTGCAGGAGGAAGTGAAGCAGATAATTTAATACTAAGAAATGCGGTCACAAATCTAGGTGTTACAACTATAATTTCATCAAAAATTGAGCATCACGCAGTTTTGCATACTATTGAAAATTTGGAAAAGGAATTTTCAATAACGGTTTATTGGGTAGATTTGGATGAAAGGGGATTTCCCAATTTGGAACATTTGGAATCTTTGTTGGACAAAACTAATGAGAAGAAATTAGTGAGTTTAATGTATGTGAATAATGAAATTGGAAATATTTTAAATGTAGAAAAAGTTTCAGAATTGTGTATTAAAAATAATGCATTATTTCATTCTGATGCAGTACAGGCAGTTGGTCATTTTAAATTTGATATAAAAAAAACACCAATAGATTTTTTTGTTGCCAGCGCTCATAAATTTCACGGGCCAAAAGGAATAGGCTTTGCATATATAAAAAAGGGATTTGGAATACATCCAATATTACATGGTGGTGAACAAGAAAGAGGAGCAAGAGCCGGGACTGAAAATGTGCATAGTATTTTAGGAATGGAGAAAGCATTGCAAATTGCGTTTGATAATTTAAATGAAGAAATTGTTGAAATACAATTATTAAAAAGTTATTTTATTTCAGAATTAAAAAATAACTTCAAGGAATTGACTTTTAATGGAGCATCAGAAAATGAATTAACTAGCAGTTATATTATTTTAAATGTTCGCTTTCCAAAAGAGTATCCTATGCTGCTTTTTAATTTAGATTTAAAAGGGATTGCTGTTTCCGGAGGAAGTGCTTGCCAAAGTGGAAGTAATAAAGGTTCGCATGTTTTAAATGAGATACTTCCTGAAAATGAATCTATTAAAACATCTATTAGGTTTTCTTTTAGTAAATTAAACACAATTGAGGAAATAGATTTTGTAATTAATAATCTTAAAAAATTAATACTATAATGCTTAATTATCCTATTAAATTTCAGCCAATTTTAAAAGAAAAAATTTGGGGAGGAAATAAACTTGTAACTAAATTTTATAAAAAATCTAATTTAAAAAATGTTGGAGAAAGTTGGGAAATTTCAGATGTTGAAGGCGATGTTTCAATTGTAGAAAACGGATTTTTACAAGGAAAATCATTAAAAGAGTTATTAGTTACTTTTAAATCTGATTTAATTGGGAAAAATAATTATGCCAACTTTGGAAATAAATTCCCGTTGCTTATTAAATTCATTGATGCACATCAAGATTTATCCGTTCAGGTACATCCAAATGATCAATTATCCAAAGAACGCCATAACTCCTTTGGAAAAACTGAAATGTGGTACATAATGCAAGCTGATACTGGTTCTAGATTAATTTTAGGATTTAATAAAACTATTAATGCAGCACAATATGTGAAGCTTTTAGAAGAAAAAAATATTATGTCGGTTTTAAATGGAGTTCCTGTTAAAAAAGGTGATGCATTTTTTATTGAAACTGGTACAGTTCACGCTATTGGTGCAGGAATTGTATTGGCTGAAATTCAACAAACTAGTGATATTACCTATAGAATTTACGATTTTGATAGGGTAGATGATCAAGGCAATGAGCGTGATTTGCATACTGAATTAGCTATTGATGCATTAAACTTTAGTGATAAAATTGACACTGAAAGAAATTACACCAAAACTAAAAATGTTTTAAATAGTGTTGCTTCTTGTCAATATTTTAACACAAATTTTATTTCAGTGAATAATGAATTAGTTTTGGATTATACGAATACAGATTCTTTTGTAATATTTATGTGTGTTGAAGGAAGCGCAGAGATTTCAATCTTTGAAAATTCTGAAACTATTAATTTTGGTGAAACAATTTTGATTCCAGCAACAGCTAAAAGTGTAATTATAAATTCTTTAGGTTGTGAATTGTTAGAAGTAACAGTTTAAATAACGTTTACTTCTATTTCAAGCGATATATTAAATTTTTGTAAAATAGTTACCTGAATATGTTGAGCAAGATTATATATTTCTTGTCCAGTAGCATTTTTATAATTAACTAAAACAAGGGCTTGTTTTTCATGTACACCTGCATCACCAAAGCGTTTTCCTTTAAATCCACATTGTTCAATTAACCACCCTGCAGGAATTTTTACTTCTGTATGTGAAATTATATAATGAGGAATTTCAGGATATTGTTTTTGTAAAATTTCAAAAGAATTAGAATCAATTACTGGGTTTTTAAAGAAACTACCACTATTTCCAATCTCTTTAGGGTCAGGTAATTTACTCTGTCTTATTGCTATTATTGCTTCAGAAATTTCTTTTAAGGTAGGATTTACTTTATTTTCTAATTCTGTTTGAATTGCCCCATAGGAAATATTAATTTTATGAGTATGTTTTGTAAGTTTAAAAGTGACATTAGTAATTATAAACTTTCCTTTTAATTTATTTTTAAAAATGGAATTTCTATACCCAAAATCACAATCCTTATTTGTAAAAACATGGAGTTTTCCAGTTTCAATTTCAAGGGCTTCAAGTTGGTAAAAAGTATCTTTTATTTCAACACCATAGGCACCAATGTTTTGAATAGGCGAACTGCCAACATAGCCAGGAATTAATGAAAGGTTTTCTAAACCACCATAGTTTTGAGAAATACACCACACTACAAAATCATGCCAACTTTCACCTGCCTCTGCAGTAACAAAAACAAAATCTGTATCAGCATCATTAACAATAATTCCTTTCAAATTTAAATGAACTACAAGCTTATTAATGTTTTTTGTTAAAAGCATATTGCTTCCTCCACTTAATAAAAAGATGTCTTTCTCAAAAGAAATAATTTCTTTCAGTTCTGAGAAAGAATTCACTGTTACAAATTGCTTGGCAACTGATTCAATTCCAAAAGTATTGTATTTTTTTAAAGATGTGTTTTTTAAAATATTCAATTACAGTGAGTTATATTTATAGAGGGCTGCTTTTAAAATGGCAACTGATTTAATTAAATTTTCCTTTTTAAGAACGTAAGCAATTCTCACTTGGTTAGTTCCAATTCCTTTTGTTGAATAAAAACCAGCTGCTGGTGCAACCATAACAGTTTGGTTGTTTAAATTAAAATCTTCTAATAACCATTGTGCAAATTTATCAGCATCATCTATTGGTAATTCAACTACACAATAAAAAGCACCTTTAGGGACAGCAACTTTTACACCATCAATTTTTCTTAATTCTTCAATTAAAATATCCCTTCTGCCTTTGTATTCAATTATTACATCATCAAAATAAGATTGTGGTGTTTCCAAAGCTGCTTCACTTGCAATTTGTGCAAAAGTAGGAGGGCTTAATCGTGCTTGTGCAAATTTTAAAGCTGTTTTAATTACTTCAGTATTTTTAGAGACCAAACAACCAATTCTAGCACCACACATACTGTATCTTTTAGATACCGAATCAATTATAATGGCATTTTCTTCTAATCCGAAATTGTTTAAAACAGAATAATGTTGGATATTATCATACACAAACTCTCTATAAACTTCATCAGCAATTAAAAATAAATCATGCTTTTTAACAATTTCAGCAAGTTTTTCAATTTCCTCTTTGGAATATAAATAACCTGTTGGATTACCAGGATTACAAATTAAAATAGCTTTTGTTTTTGAGGTAATTAATTTTTCAAATTCTGAAATAGGTGGTAGCCCAAAATTATTTTCAATTTTTGAAATAACAGGAACTATATTTACACCAGAAGCTGTTGAAAAGCCATTGTAATTTGCATAAAAAGGCTCTGGGATAATAATTTCATCACCAGGATCTGTAACGCTACCTATAGCAAAAAGTAACGCTTCTGAGCCACCTGTTGTTACAATTATATCATTAGCAGTTACATCAATATTATTTTTTATATAGTATTTTGCAAGTTTTTGTCGGTATTCTTCGGAACCTTCAGACCTGCTATATTCTAAAACTTTTATAGTATTATTTTTAATTGCTTCTAAAGCAACTTCAGGAGTTTTAATATCAGGCTGCCCAATATTTAAGTGAAAAACTTCAATTCCTTGTTTTTTTGCTTTTTCTGCATATGGCACCAATTTTCTAATTGGTGATTCGGGCATATTATTTCCCTTCGTAGATACTTTAGGCATTATTCAATTTTTATTAAAAATGGAGTAACAAAATTGCGAAATTTAATTTTAAAATTGTAACTTTTTAAAGAATTTTTAAAGGTTAAAATTTTCACAAAAGTTGTGTTAATAATTTGTGTTTTTGTAAATTTCATATAACCTTAAATAAAATTTAGTTTGTTAAAGAAATATTTACATATTTTACTAGTAATATTTTTGTTGTGCTTTGTTGAAAATGTTTTTTCTCAAGGCAGTTTTAAATTAATAGATAATGCTAAGAAACAATCAGTTAAATTTAAATTAATAAATAATTTAATAGTTTTTCCAATTGAAGTTAATGGTAAAACATTAAATTTTATTTTGGACTCAGGAGTTGGTAGAACTATATTATTTAATATCAATTACAATGATTCAATTCCACTATATAACATTAAAAAAATAAAACTTCAGGGTTTAGGAAAAGATGATGCAGTAGATGCCATTTTATCAGAAAACAACACATTCAAATTAAATAATATAATAGGAACCAATGTAAGTTTGTATGTAATTTTTGATGATAGTTTTGATTTATCATCAAAGTTAGGAATTACAGTTCATGGAATTATTGGCTTTGATATTTTAAAGGATTTTATTGTTACCATAAATTATGGAATAAATAAATTAACTTTTACAAATACATTAAATTATAAGCCTCAAAAGTGTAAAAAGTGTGAAACATTACCTTTAGAGTTTAATATGCTAAAACCGTATATTAATGTAGGTGTTAAATTAGAAAATAATCCAACTAAAATTATACCTGTTAAACTTTTAATAGATTCAGGAGGGAGTGATGCTATGTGGTTATTTGAAAATAGTTCACCTGAAATATTAGCTCCTTCAAAATATTTTGAAGATTTTTTAGGTGAAGGTTTAAGTGGTTCAGTTTATGGAAAAAGGGCAATAATAGAAGCCCTTGTAATTGGGCAATTTGAATTTGAAAGACCAACAGTTTCTTTCCCAGACTCACTTTCTGTAGCACATGCACGTAAATTTGAAGATAGAAATGGTAGTATAGGAGCAACCGTTTTAAATCGTTTTATTGTCACTCTTAATTATGGAAATAATCAAATTACACTAAAAAAAGGGAGCAAATTTAAAGAACCTTTCAGGTATAATATGAGTGGTTTGGAATTAGTACACAATGGAAAAGTTTTAGTTAAAGAACAAGATAACAGTTCTTTTAAATTTTCTGATAAAATAAATTCATCAGAAAATTCAACTGTAAGATTAGATTATAATTTTAAATATTCATTTAAACCATCTTATAGGATTCATAAAGTTACACAGGGTTCTGCTGCACATAAGGCAGGTTTGTTAAAAGATGATATCATAGTAAAAATTAATGGAAATTATACTTATGGTATGAAGTTAGAAGAAATTGTAGACTATTTTTATAAAAAAGAAAACACTAAAATTAATATGGTTATAGAAAGAAATAGTCAAAACTATACGTATCAATTCAAATTAGAAAATATACTGAATTAAAAAAGGCTTTCAATTGAAAGCCTTTTTTAATAAATAAATTATTATTTCTTAAGAAGAAATAGCTGATTTTTGTTTTACAACCTCAGATTCTGGTTTTAAAACAATTCCTTTAATTCTTAACATTTTAGTAGGTTCAGTAGCATTGGAATAAACTGTTATAGATTTTGAAAATCCTCCAGCTGAATGTGTGTTATATTTCACCTCAATTTCACCAGTTCCGCCAGGCATAATTGGTTCTTCTGGTTTTTTAGGTACAGTACATCCGCAACTAGATTGTATTCTATCAATCACTAATGGTGATTTACCAACGTTTTTAAATTTAAAAACGCGTAAGCCATCAGCATTTAATTGAATAGTTCCATAATCAATTACATCCGTTTCAAATTCAAATGCTGGAGCATTTGGATCTACAGTTGCTGTTGTTTTTTCCTGAGCATTTATTGAAAGTGATACAAGTCCAATAAATAGTAATAAAGCTATTTTTTTCATTTTTAAAATCATTTTTTATAATGTAAAGTTAGTTATTTTTTTAAGCTTTCAAAATATTTTGTGTTATCTCTTATAATTGTACATTTGCAAAATCTATTACAAATATCAGACCAAAATGAGTTTAGCTACAAAATATAACCCGCAAGACATAGAAAGTAAATGGTATAACTATTGGATGAAAAATAATTATTTTCATTCTACACCTAATGAAAAAGAACCATATACTATTGTAATTCCACCACCAAACGTAACAGGAGTTTTGCATATGGGGCATATGCTAAATAACACTATTCAAGATGTATTAATTAGACGTGCTCGTTTAAAAGGATTCAATGCTTGTTGGGTTCCTGGGACAGATCACGCTTCCATAGCTACAGAAGCCAAAGTAGTAGATAAGTTAAAACAGCAAGGGATTAATAAAGCTGATTTAACTCGTGATGAATTTTTAAAGCACGCTTGGGAGTGGACAGATAAACACGGTGGTATTATTTTAGAACAATTGAAAAAGTTAGGGGCTTCTTGTGATTGGGAACGTACTAAGTTTACTATGGATGCAGATTTAAGTGAAGCTGTTACCAAAGTGTTTATTGATTTATATAAAAAAGGATTAATTTACCGTGGCTACCGTATGGTAAACTGGGATCCTTCTGCCAAAACGACATTGTCTGATGAAGAAGTAATTTACGAAGAGCGTCAAGGAAATTTATATTATTTGAAATATAAAATTGAAGGAAGTGATGATGTGTTGACAATTGCCACCACACGTCCTGAAACAATTTTAGGAGATTCTGCTATTTGTATCAATCCAAATGATAAACGATTTACACATTTAAAAGGTAAAAAAGCCATTGTGCCAATTTGCAATAGGGTAATTCCTATTATTGAAGATGAATATGTAGATATTGAATTTGGTACAGGTTGTTTAAAAGTTACACCTGCACACGATCAAAACGATAAAGTGTTGGGTGAAAAACATCAATTAGAAGTAATTGATATTTTTAATGATGATGCAACACTGAATTCTTTTGGAATGCATTATGAAGGAAAAGATCGATTTGTTGTTCGAAAAGAAATTACTAAAGAATTAGAAGCATTAGGTTGTTTGGTGAAAGTGGAACAATATATGCATAAAGTTGGTACTTCTGAAAGAACAAAAGAAGTAATTGAACCTAAAATTTCAGCACAATGGTTTTTAAAAATGGAAACTATTGTTGAACCTGCTTTAAAAGCAGTTTTAGAAGATGAAGAAATTAAATTCTTTCCAAAGCATTATAATAGTACGTACCGTCATTGGTTAGAAAATATTCGCGATTGGAATATTTCACGTCAGTTATGGTGGGGACATCAAATACCAGCTTATTTTTATGGTGATGGAGAAAATGATTTTGTGGTAGCAACTACAATTGAAGAAGCTGTTGAATTTGCAAAAGTAAAAACCAATAACCAACAATTAACAACGGCAGATTTAAAACAAGATCCTGACGCATTAGATACGTGGTTTTCATCATGGTTATGGCCAATATCAGTTTTTGATGGTATTCGTTTTCCTGATAATGAGGAAATTAATTACTACTATCCAACCAACGATTTAGTTACCGGACCAGATATTATTTTCTTTTGGGTGGCTCGTATGATTTTTGCTGGATATGAATTCAGAAATGAAAAACCTTTTTCAAATGTGTATTTCACAGGAATTGTACGTGACAAACAACGTAGAAAAATGTCTAAATCATTAGGGAACTCGCCAGATCCTATTGAATTAATGGAACAATACGGTGCAGATGGTGTGCGTGTTGGAATGTTATTGTGTTCAGCCGCAGGAAACGATTTGTTATTTGATGAAGAATTATGTGCACAAGGGCGTAACTTTTCTAACAAAATTTGGAATGCGTACCGATTGGTAAAAGGTTGGGAAGTTTCTGAAACTATTGAACAACCAAGTTCATCTGCAGTAGCTATTGAATGGTATAAAGCAAAGTTTCAACAAGTATTGGCTGATTTAGACAGTTCATTTGAACAATACCGCTTAAGTGAAGCGTTAATGAATATTTATAAGTTAATTTGGGATGATTTTTCTTCTTGGTTTTTAGAAATGGTAAAACCAGAATACCAGCAACCAATGGATGCTAAAACATACAAAGCCGTTATTGCTTTTTTAGAGGATAATTTAAAAATATTGCATCCGTTTATGCCTTTCTTATCTGAAGAAATTTGGCAAGATATTGCAGAAAGAACTCCAGAACAAGCGTTAATTATTGCTGAATACCCTAAAGTTGAGGCTTATAATAGTACCTTAATTAATGAGTTTAATGTAGCTGCTGACGTAATTTCAGGAATTAGAACCATTAGAAAAGAAAAAAATATTTCGTTTAAAGATACTATTGAGTTTTCAATATTAAATAATGATAATGTAAGTGCTAATTTTGATACTGTGATTCAAAAAATGGGTAATATTAGCGAAATTAGTTATGTTACTTCATCTGTTGACGGAGCCTTAAGTTTTAGAGTAAAATCGAACGAGTATTTTATTCCAATGGTTGGAGCTATTGATGTGGAGGCCGAAAAAGCAAAACTAGAAGAAGAATTAAAATACACACAAGGTTTCTTAAAATCTGTTCAAGGAAAATTAAGCAATGAGCGTTTTGTAAATAATGCACCAGAAAAAGTATTGGCTATTGAACGTCAGAAAGAAGCAGATGCGTTGGCTAAAATTGAAACAATAAAAGCAAGTTTAAAGAGTTTATAAAGAACAATACATTTACTGTGGTTGGTGAATGTATTTAGAAAAGGGATGCTAATTTATTAGTGTCCCTTTTTGCTTTTAAATTATATTAAAGCTTCCCTCAAAATACTTACAGGATGTTTACTTGTGCGTTTTGTACCATCTTTAATTTGATGCCTGCAACTTGTTCCTGAAGCAGAAATTTCAACTGTTTCAGTGAGGTTTCTCACTTTAGGGAACAGGGTATCTTCTCCAACTTGCATTGAAATAGTGTAATGTTCCTTTTCATAACCAAAAGAGCCAGCCATTCCGCAACAACCAGTGTTTAAAATAGTTGGTTTGTAGTTAATAGGAATATTTAGCATAGAAAAAGTAGCTTCACTAGCACTTAATGACTTTTGATGACAATGCACATGAATTTTAATTTCTTTAGCAGTATTTTTAAAACTAGAGGATTTTATGTTGCCTTTTTCAAATTCTTTTTTTATGAATTCTTCAATAGTAAATACATTTTTCGAGATGTTTTCTGCTGCAGTTTTATCATCAGCCAAACGAAGATATTCATCTCTAAAACCTAAAATAGCTGAAGGTTCAATACCAATTAAAGGAGTGTTTTCTGAAATAACTTCCTTAAAAATTCCAATGTTTTTGTCAATTACTTGTTTTGCTTCGTCTAAAAAACCTTTTGAAATAAAGCTTCTACCACTTTCTTCGTGATCAATTAACAGAACTTTGTATCCTAATTTGGTTAATAATTCAATTGTGTCAATACCAATTTTCACATCATAATAATTGGTGAATTCATCACAAAATAAGTAGAGTTCTTCGTTTTTAAAATCTTGGTTTTGAAATCTTTTTTTATTGTTTTTGTACCAACTTCTAAGAGTTGTTTTATACAATTTAGGAATGCTTCGTTGTGTTGCAATTCCTAACACCTTTTTAGTTATATAATTGTTTAATAGTAAATTTGTTATTGAAGGCAGAATACTTCCTAATTTATTGTATTTGTTGTTGTTAGCAAATAAATGAGTGCGTAGTGATGGTTTATTTTCTTTTTGATATTGATATAAAAATTCTGCTTTTAAAGCTGCAACATCAACATTACTTGGACATTCGCTTGCGCAGGCTTTACAACTCAAGCATAAATCAAAAACATCTTTAAGTTCTTCATAATCAAACTTGTTAACTTTGTCTGAATTTGTTAGAAATTCACGTAAAGCATTTGCACGTGCTCTTGTTGTATCTTTTTCGTTTTTAGTTGCTCTATAACTTGGGCACATTGTTCCACCAGCCGAAATTGGTTTTCGGCAATCTCCTGAGCCATTGCATTTTTCAGCAACACGTAAAATCCCTTCACTATCTGAAAAATCAATTATAGTTTCAATTTTAGGTTCGGCTCTATCAATTTCATAACGTAAATTTTTATCCATTGGTAGCGCATCAACAATTTTTCCTTTGTTGAAAATTCCATTTGGATCAAATACTAATTTTATTCGCTTTAGTAGGGCATAGTTCTTTTCTCCAATCATTAATGGAATAAATTCCGCACGCACAATTCCATCGCCGTGCTCTCCACTCAGTGAGCCTTTGTATTTTTTTACCAATATAGCAACCTCGGTGGTTATGGTTCTAAATAATTCAACATCCGATTTCTTCTTTAAATTTAAAATTGGACGTAAATGAATTTCACCAGCACCAGCGTGGGCATAATAAACCGCATCTTGACCAAAATTAGCCATCATTTTGGTGAATTCAGCAATATAATTTGGTAAGTCTGTAACTTCAACAGCAGTATCTTCAATGCACGCAACAGCTTTTCTATCTCCAATAATATTTCCTAACAACCCTAAACCAGCTTTTCTTAAATTAATAGCTTTATAAATGTTATCACCAATAAGTTTTGGATATGCATAACCAAAATTATGATGTTTTAAATCTTCAATTAGTTCATTTGCAATTGCTTGAATTTTTTCAATTGAATTTGATTTAACTTCCAACATTAAAATTGCTGCAGGGTTTCCCTCTATAAAAAATCTATTTTTTACTTGTTCTCGATTGTTTTTTGTGCAATCTAAAATGGTTTTGTCCATTAATTCACACATGAAAAGGTTGTGTTTCATGGCAATTACAACTGCTTCCATACTTTCTTGTATGCTATTGAAATGTACAGCAACTAAAATGCTATCGGTAGGAGGTAAGTTGTCTAATTGTAATGTTATTTCAGTTGTAAAAGCTAAGGTACCTTCGCTTCCACACAATAATTTAGCGATATTTATTTTTTCATCTGAAGCTGAAAATATGTTGGTTTTTAACAATTCATCAACAGCATAACCAGTATTTCTTCGGTGAATTGAAACTTTAGGAAATTCTTTTTCAATTTCTTGTTGAATTTCAGGATTTGAAAGTTCGTTAAAAAGAGCTTTGTATATATTGCTTTCTAAAGAATTGCCTCTCTTTTTAATTTCAAATGCATCTTTACTTAATGCTTCAAAAGTAACTTCAGAGCCATCACTTAAAATTGTTTTTAAAGACAGTACTTTATCACGTGTGACACCATAACGAATAGAAGTTGTTCCAGATGAATTATTGCCCACCATTCCGCCAATCATACAGCGGTTACTAGTTGAGGTATCTGGGCTAAAGAATAATCCAAAAGGTTTTAAAAATATGTTTAATTCATCTCTAATAATTCCTGGCTGAACAGTTATGGTTTTTTTTGCTTCATCAAAAGCTAAAATTTTTGTAAAATATTTGGAAACATCTACAACTATTCCATCTCCAACACATTGTCCGGCTAGTGAAGTTCCAGCTGTTCTAGGAATTATGGTTAGTTTATTTTTTGTTGCAAATTCAATGATTGTTTTAATATCTTCTGCATTTTTTGGAAAAGCAACTGCTAATGGAATTTTTCTGTAAACCGAAGCATCAGTGGCATAAATACTTTTATGTAAATCATCAAAAAGTAGTTCGCCAGATAAAGAATTAGATAAATTTTGAAGCATTATAAAATTACAAATAGAATAAATTATTTCACTTGAAAGATACTAAAATAATAGTTACTTAAAAGTTTTACTAAAAATTCTATAGTTGTTAAAACTTCATTTTATAGAAATGCTTTTTTGAATTGTATTTTTCTCATTATCAGCTTTTAGAATTTTTTTTAGCTGAACTAATAAATCATTTATAAGCACACTTTTTTGTAAAAGAAATTTAATTAGTTGACTTTTTCACCATTTTTAATTTGTTTTGAAGCTTGTAATAAAACTATTTGTTTGTTTTTGTTTTCAATACCTAAAACTAAACATTCACTAAAAAAGTTTGCAATTTGCTTTGTAGGAAAATTAACAATGGCTACTATTTGCTTATTTAATAATTTTTTTTTGTATACAAATCAGTTATTTGAGCACTGGATTTTTTAATGCCCAACTCCCCAAAATCAATGCTAAGCTGATAAGCAGATTTTTTGGCGTTTGGAAAATCTAGTACATTAATAATAGTTCCTATTCTTATATCCAATTTAGAAAAATCTTCAAATGCTATTTCAGGTTTCATAAACAGTTATTCAATAATTAAAAATTCTGTTCTTCTATTTATTTGATGTTCTAATTCTGTACATTTTACACCATTAGCACAATTATTTAATAATTGAGTTTCTCCATACCCTTTTCCTGAGACTCTAGATGCACTAATGCCATTAGAAATAATATAATTAATAACTGAGTTTGCTCTTTTATTGGAAAGTTCTAAGTTATAGTTGTCTGGAGCTCTACTATCTGTGTGTGATTTTACGTCAACTTTTGCATTTGGGAATTTTATTAAATAGGCAATTACTTTATTAATTTCAATTGCAGCATCAGTTCTAATTTTATCTGTATCTAAATCAAAATAGATAGTATTGGTGTTAATAAATTTCTCTCCACTTACATTAACAAATTCTATTGATGGAGTTAATATAATTGTTTTTGCTAAGCTATCATTATAAATATTTGATGTTTGGAATGAGATAGCTTGGGTGTCAAATTTATCTAATTGAATTTTTAAATTATATTCACTTTTACATTCAAGATTGAGATTTATTGAATTTTTGTCTTCTAATTTTAGTGTTTCTATTATTTTATTATTTCTAAAAACAGTTAGGATTGACCCAAATAAAGGTTCATTATTTTCTTTATTGACAATTGAAACAAGTAATTGTTGATTGCAAGGTTTTGGAATTAAAATAATTGATTTTTTTGCACTGCTATTAAATGTTGCATCTGTTTTAAAGCTAACTTCATTAGATTCAAAATTTTCTGATTCAGCTATAATTTTGTAATTAGAATTACATTTTAAATTAAATATCAGTGAATTATCAGTGATAATATTTTTTGTATCAACCAATTCATTTTCTAAGTACAATGAAATTTTAGCATTGTTTATTCTAAAATTACTTTCACTATTTAATACAATTAATTCTAAGTTCTGGTTACATAATTTTGGCGATAATGAGATGTTTTTTTCTAGGATACTAATAGTATTTGCATTAGTTAAAAATTCAACTTTAGCTGTGTCAAAATTACTCGCTTCAGCTACAACAGTATAATTACGCTCACAGTCAATAGTAAAAGTATAGAAGTCATTAACAAGTTGTTTATCCTTTAATAAACCATTTGAAAAAAGTGATACAACTACATTCTTTAATGGGTATGCATCTGAATTGCTTTTTACAATCCCAGAAACAATTTGATTACAAAGTTTAGGAATTAGCGTAATATTTTTTTGTGTTTTAATGTTGTATTCAGCATTTGTAGAAAATTCAATTTGATTTGTTTCAAAATTATCAGCTTCAGCAATAATTTTGTAATTAGAATTACATTTTAAATTGAATGTCAGTGAATTATTAGTAATAATATTTTTTGTATCAATTTTTTCATTTTCTAAATACAATGAAATTGTAACATCTTTTATTCTAAAATTACTTTCGCTATTTAATACAATTAATTCTATGTTTTGATAGCATAATTTTGGTGATAATGAAATGTTTTTTTCAACTGTAGTTTTATTGTTATTATTTGTTGAAAATTCTAATTTACGGGTTTCATAATTACTTGCTTCAGCTACAACAGTATAATTTTTGTTACATTCAATTGCAAAAGTATAAAAGTCATTAACAAGTTGTTTTTCCTTTAATATTCCATTTGAAAAGAGCGATACAACTACATTTTTTAGCGGATAAACATCTGAATCACTTTTTACAATTCCAGATACAATTTGATTACAAAGTTTAGGAATTAGGGCAATATCTTTTTGTGTTTTAATGTTGTATTCAGCAGTTGTAGAAAATTCAATTTGATTTGTTTCAAAATTCTCTGCTTCAGCAATAATCATATAATTTGAATTGCAATTAACTGAAAAGTTGTATAAATTATTGTTGGATACGTTTTTACTTTCCTTTAAAGTTCCATCTAAAAATAAAGAAACTGTAGTATTTTTTGGCTGAATGTTACTATTTTTATTTACTACATATCCTTCAATTATTTGGTTACATGCTTTAGGAATTAATAAAGCAATAACATCTGTAACTTTAGTATAGGTATTATCTGTTGAAACTGTTATTTGTGCAGGATCATAATTATTGGCTTCAACTATAATTTTATAAGCTGAATTACAGTTTACGTTAAATCTAAATTTATCGGCTGTCTTTTTTTCAATAATTTTACCATTTAAATATAATGAAACATTCCCAGTTAAAGGAACATTGTTATTTGTTGTTATTGTTCCTGCAATAACTTGATTACATTGTTTAGGAATTAAAATTATTTGTTGAATTGTTTTAGCATTATAATTTCCATTGGAAGAAAATGTGATTTTTGAAGATTCAAAATTATCAGCTGTAGATATAATTTCGTAGGATGAGTTACAATTTATTTGGAAAGCAATAGTTTTTCCGATAGTATAATTTTTAGAATCAATAATATTTCCGTTAGAAATTAATTGAATTGTAGCATTGTCAATTACTTGATTTTGATTTGCTGAAGTAATAATTAATTCAATATTTTGAGTGCAATCTATTGGGATTAAAGAAAATGTTTTATTTAAAGATGTATCAAAAGTGTTGGAAGTGGAAAAAGTGGTTTCAAGCGGTAAAAAATTTTCTTTAAATGCAGTAACTTTGTAGTTTGTATTGCATTTTAGCTTTGTTTTAAATTGAATTTCTTCTTTAAAATTAAAGCTTTCAATAGTTTTATTGTTAACAGTCAACGTTCCAGAAACTTGTGTAAGTTGTTTTTTTGTATTCTCATTTATAAAATTAAACGTTAGCGATTGAATACACTCTTTTTTATTGGTAGTAAAAGCATAAATATCTACATCTCCCAAACTTCCAGTTCTATTAGAAGTGAAAAAACCTGAATTTGTTGTATTATTTACTACAAAACCAAAATCATCAAATTCACTATTTATAGGTTCTGGTAAGGCAATTGCCTTTTGGTAGTTTCCATTTTTAAATTCACTCTTAAAAATATCTAAACCATTCTTTCTATCTTTTCCTACTGATGAAAAGTATAAATTATGATTGCTATCTATTGAAGGATAAAGTTCGCTGTTTTTTGAATTTATAGCAGGCCCTAAATTTATAGGTTTGCCATACGTTCCGTCTAAAAAAATGTCTATATAATAGATGTCATTTTCCCCATAACCACCCGGCATATCTGAAACAAAGAACAATTTTTTACCATCATTACTAACAATTGGGTTTCTTACTGAATAAGAACTGCTATTTATAGGTAAAAAAGAAATATTACCAATTAGAAAATTATCAGTAACACTCGCTTTTACAATTCTGAGTGTATTCCATTTTTCAATATCTTCTTTGTTTTCAGCACTATAATAGTTATTCCATGTAAAATAAACAGTTTTTAAATCTGGAGTAAATGAAATGTCTGCTTCAAAATATTTATTTTTAATTTCATTTGAAAATCTACCATTTTCTATAATATCTCCATTTTCAGTAACTATACCTTTGTAAAGTTCAAGATGCCCTTGACTATTATTACGCCTTCTGTCTTTTTTAAAACTTTTATCTTCATCACTTTTTTTTGATGAAGCGTAAATTATAGTATTACCATATAAAAATGAAGCTCCCAGTTCAGCAAATTCAGAATTTATTGAGGTATTTAAAACGTTGTATTCTGCTTGTTGCGAGAAAAGTGTACTTGAAAATAATACTATTAAAAATATAAATACACCTCTCATAAAATAAAATTTACTTTTTTGATAATTTTTCAAATACCCAAGCAGGACCAATCAATAAAAATTGTAAATCTTTAAAAAAAGATGGTTTTTTACCTTCAATTTTATGTCCGTAAAATTGACCGATCCAGGCAATAACAAAAATAGTTAAAGATGTATAAAATAAAGGTATGAGGGCTGCTAAATAGCCGTTTCCAATTAAACAGATTAAAGAAAAAAGTAACATTTTTATGAAAATACTAAAGGAAAGTCTTACATAAAAGAGCATTAAAAAAAATAAGATTACTGAAGCCCAATTTTCTATAATTGGATTATTTATGTTTAAAACAGTTTCAATTTTTGTTGATGGAATACTCATTAACAGACCAACAATACTAAAAAATATAGTAGGTACACATATGTAATGGATTAATTGATTGGTTTTATTTTGATGACTTACAGCATATTCATCAAACCATTGTTGCAAATTTTTCATAAAATAAAATTAGATTTTAAATTTAAGAAAAAATATGTTACCCAATTTTTTTAAATTTTTCTATATGCATTTTTGCTCTTCTATTACCAGAATCTAATTGTAAAGATTTTTCATAATTTTCAGTAGCTTTTAATGTATCACCACTTTTTATATAAGCATCAGCTAAACTATCATAAACATTTGAGCTTTTTGGGTATAAAGCAACATTTATTTTAAAAATATTTATT
>Ga0102815_10000103_pt1 | contig 59286 bp, 59 predicted proteins | sample ColrivemetaGS759_FD_79113 | JGI IMG/M metagenome (GOLD analysis project Ga0102815, IMG submission 79113) | Estuarine microbial communities from the Columbia River estuary - Ebb tide ETM metaG S.759 | ecosystem: Environmental > Aquatic > Marine > Intertidal zone > Estuary | place: USA: Columbia... | reverse complement strand
CGTGATAAAGACGCGCATGAGAATGTCCTTTCAAGTGCGGCGCCTTTGCCTTGGGCGCGTTCTAGGGTGGGATGACAACACTTCGCGGCATTCTCGCGGCAATCCTGCGGAAATGCACGGGCAGATCACGGAGCGGGGCGGCATTTTGGGGGGAGCGGCATGCGCGCCACGCGACGGGGCGCGCCGAGGGCGCACACATTGCGAACACAGGGCGCAGTTGGTGAGGGGGGTTTTGGAGGCGGGTACCGGAATCGAACCGGTCTTCATGGATTTGCAATCCAGTGCATAGCCTGCCTGCCCACCCGCCTTCGGTGTGACGAGTTAGACTATCCCGGCGCGGGCTGCAAGCGGGTTGCGTGGGGGTGTTTGGGGAAAAAGACTGTCGAATGGGGCTTGACCACATTCAAAAATTGGAATGTAAAGGGTGCAATTCTCGTAGCAAGATGCTGCCCTGCGGCGTGCTGGGCGTTGCTGCGGGCGATGGGTTGTGACAGGATGCGCGCGAGCCGAGACCTGAACGGAAGAGTAACAACTATGACCGATTTCGCAACACGCCGCATGACGATGGTAGACACGCAAGTGCGCCCCTCTGATGTGACAAAATTCCCAATCATTGATGCCATGCTGACGGTGCCGCGCGAAGAGTTTGTGCCAGCAGATCGTCGGGAGGCTGCCTATGTGGGGGAGCATCTGGACTTGGGGGCCGGGCGCGTGGTGCTGGACCCGCGCAGTTTTGCCAAACTGCTGGACGCGGTGGATGTGCAACCGGACGAGTTGGTGCTCGATGTTGGGGCGGCTTATGGCTATTCAACGGCGGTCTTGGCGCGGATGGCGGAAGCTGTCGTGGCGCTGGAAGAAGATTTATTGATGGCGGCAGAGGCGGAAAATGCGCTGTCGCGCGTTGGAGCTGATAATTCGGTGGTGGTGACAGGTGCACTGACAGCGGGTTCGGCGAAACATGCGCCGTTTGACGTGATTGTGGTTCAGGGTGCGGTGGAACATTTGCCAGAGGCGTTGATTGCACAATTGAAGGATGGTGGGCGTATCGGCTGCCTGTTCGCCGAAGGGGCGAATGGGGTGGTGCGCGTTGGATACAAGATGGACGGCGCAGTAAGCTGGCGCTTTGCGTTTAATGCAAGCGCCCCGGTATTGCCGGGCTTTGAGCGGCACCGCGCGTTCACATTATGAAAAATGCAGCGCTTTTGAAGCGTTCGAGATTGAAGCGAGGATAGGCGATGGGATTTCCGACGATCGGGCGCATGATGCGCGGCTTTGCGGCCAGTGTTGTGCTGGCGACAGCACCGGTGGTGATGCCGCTTGCGGCCTCTGCAGAGACATTGGCGGATGCGCTTGCGGATGCTTATCGTCACTCGGGTCTGTTGGAGCAAAACCGGGCGCTTTTGAGAGTTGCAGATGAGGATGTGGCCGTTGCGATGGCGGGATTGCGGCCCATCATCAACTGGGCGGCGGATGTCACCCATGATTTTGGCACGGCACGCACAACGGCAACAGGCGGCGTGACGCGCGGCTCTGTCGGCAATGACGCCACGGTGGGCATCGCGATGGAGTTGATGCTGTGGGATGCCGGGCGGACATCGATGTCGGTCGAGGCCAAGAAAGAAGTGGTGCTGGCCACGCGCGAAGCGCTTCGCGGCGTAGAGCAGCGCGTGCTGCTGACGGCGGTTCAGGCCTATATGAATGTGCGTGCTGCGTCGGAAACGCTGGCTCTGCGGCAAAATAACGTGCGGGTGATTACCGAAGAATTGCGCGCGGCGAAGGATCGTTTTGAGGTCGGGGAAGTAACCCGCGCCGATGTGGCGCTGGCCGAAGCGCGTTTGGCGGGGGCCCGTTCGGCTTTGGCGCAGGCGCAGGGCGAGTTGGCGATTTCGGTGGAAGATTTCCGCTTTTCGACTGGGCGTAAACCCGGCGCGCTGACGCCCCCTCCGGCGCTGGGCATGCCCGCGGCAGGCTTGGATGCGGCGAAAGTGCTGGCGATGCGGCGTCACCCGGACATGATCCGGGCAGGACATGAGATTACGGCGGCTGAATTGGGGCTGCGGGCGGCGAAAACCTCCAGCTTGCCGACTGTGAACCTCACGGGACGCTATGGGTTGACCGATGATCTGAATTCCAACTTCTTCACGCGCGGTGGCTCGGTTGGTCTCGAAGCCAGCGGGCCGATTTATCAAGGTGGCAGGCTGTCGGCACTGGAGCGGCAAGCGCAGGCGCGCAGTGATGCGGCACGGGGCAATTTGCACAATGTGCGCCACAGTATCGCGCAAGGTGTGGGGTCGGCTTGGGCGCGGGTAGAAGTGGCGCGGGCCGCTCGAACCGCCTCTGAGGAACAGATTCGCGCCGCGCGAGTTGCGTTTCGCGGCGTACGCGAAGAGGCAACTTTGGGCGCGCGCACCACTTTGGACGTGTTGAACGCAGAGCAAGAGTTGCTTGATGCACAGGCCAATCAGATTCAGGCGTCCTCCAATGAAGTGGTGGCGCGCTATGGGCTTTTGGCAGCAACTGGACAGTTGACCGCAGAAGATCTGAAGTTGCGGGTGCAGCAATATGACCCGGCGGCGTATTATAACATGGTCAAGTCCGCGCCTGTAAAATCCTCTAAGCAGGGCAAGCAGTTGGACAAGGTGCTTAAATCTCTCACGAAAGAGTAAAATCCTGTCTATCTGTTGAGAAGTGGCAGCGGCTTGGTTATGATCTGCGGAACTGCGGCAGGCCATAACCGAGAATCCTGATGTCCAATCCTGTGACCAATGTCGAAATCGAGGACGTTTTGGCGTCGATCCGTCGTTTGGTGGCGGACGATAGCCGTGGGCGACCCGAGGCGTCATTCGGCGGATCTGCTGCGGCGGTTTCTGCGGCGAAAGGGGCGCAAGCCCCCCAGCCATCTGCGGCGACGCCCAGTGCGGATAGATTGGTTTTGACACCAGCCTTGCGGGTGGCGGAACCACAAAGCGCGCAGCTAGAGCAGGTCACGCAGGCCGAGACGACAGAGACGACAGAGGCGCCTGAGGCGGGAGAGGCCCATCGCCCCGAGAGCGATGATGGCGATCTGCCGGAAATCTGGGATAACCCCGAGGCGCGTTTGGCTGAGGTTTGGCCGGAAGATCAGCCTATGCCGGAAGCGGCTGAGGCGGCTGAGTTGACGACCGAGGCGTTTGTGTTAGGGCCGGAGGCTGCGGTGATCGAAGAGACACAAAACGCCGGGGAGGCAGAGCAAACCGCCCCCGAGAACGACGAGAATCCAACGGCCGCCGAAGAAGACGCGCCGATGTGGGTAGAGCCAGAGCAAACGCCCGACGCAGAAGCGGCGATGGAATGGGAGGACCACGAGGCGTGGCCATCCAGCGCTTTGGAAGTGGAAGACAGCGCCGCACTCGCAGATGCAGATACATTCACAGATGAGGCCGACGCTGACGCCGACGCTGACGCCGACGCGGCGGAAACACTCGCGGATAGCGCGGACACCATGCTTGGGGCGTCCGATGAGGACGACGCGGAGGATGCGAGCCCCGTGCTTGGGGATGACGCGATCATTGACGAAGACATGCTGCGCGAGATGGTCGCCGATATCGTGCGCCAAGAGTTGATGGGCGCGCTGGGGGAGAGAATTACGCGCAATGTCCGCAAATTGGTGCGGCGCGAAATTCACCGGGCCTTGTCGGCACAGGAATTCGAATAATCAAACATCCGCGCTGAGCGCATAGATCCTGTCGAGGTCGAGATGGGTGCGGAGATGGGCGGCAAGCGCGTCGAGCGTCTGCTCGATTGTTGCGGCATAATGCGTTTGCGACTCTGCGCCTAGGCGGGCCAAGAAGGCACGGCGGAAGGCATCATTGGCGAAAATTCCGTGAATATAAGCGCCCATGACGCGGCCATCGGGGCTGATTGCGCCTTCGGGGCGGTCGTCGATTGTGAACCAAGGGGTCGCGCAGGCGGGGCCAGATGTTTGACCCATGTGAATTTCATAGCCGGAGACGGCGGCGCGGCTGGTGTTTTCCCAGCCGCTGACTGTGGCGAGGCGTTTTTCGCGGCCCAAGACAGTGACCACATCGAGCAGGCCGAGGCCCATGGCCCCGCCGGGCGCGCCTTCGACGCCTGAGGGATCGCGCAGCGCACGGCCCAGCATCTGGTAGCCGCCGCAAAGGCCGATGACCTGCCCACCGCGTCGCCAATGGGCGAGTATGTCGATATCCCAGCCGTGCGCCCGCAGTTCGGCCAGATCGGCGAGGGTGGATTTCGAGCCCGGAAGCAGGATGGCAGCGGCATCGCCGGGAAGCGCCCGACCGGGTTCGATGATATCGACAGTCACGCCCGGTTCGGCGGAGAGGGGATCAAGGTCGTCGAAATTTGCGATGCGCCCGAGGCGCGGGACGACGATTTTGACGGCCCCACCGGGACGAGACGCCAGCCCTTCGCTGTCTTCGGCAGGCAGGCGCCAAGCGTCGGCGAACCATGGCACAACGCCCAAGGCTGACCAGCCTGTGCGGGTGACAATGTCGCGCAGGCCATCATCGAAAAGACGGACATCCCCGCGAAATCGGTTGATCAAGAAGCCACGGATCATGGCGGCATCTGCGGGCTCGAGCACGGTTTGGGTGCCGACAATTTGGGCGATCACCCCGCCGCGATCAATGTCGCCGGCCAAGAGGACCGGAACACCAGCAGCACGGGCAAAGCCCATGTTGGCGATGTCACCGCGACGAAGATTGGTTTCGGCAGGGCTGCCCGCGCCTTCGACAAGAATAAGGTCATGTGCGGCAGCAAGGCGGTGAAAGCTTTCGAGCACGTTTGGAAGCAGCGAGGGCGCGGCATCGCGATACCCAAAGGCCTCCAATGACCCACGTCTTTTGCCCTGCACGATCACTTGGGCACCGCTCTCTGATTCTGGTTTGAGCAGCACCGGGTTCATATCGGAATGCAGGGGCACGCGCGCGGCTAGGGCCTGTAGCGCCTGAGCGCGCCCAATTTCGCCGCCGTCTACAGTGACTGCCGCGTTATTGGACATGTTTTGCGGCTTGAAGGGCGCGACGCGCAGGCCACGGTCAGCGAATGCACGCGCCAAACCCGCCACCAAAAGCGACTTGCCGACATTCGAGCCGGTGCCTTGGATCATCACTGCACGCGCCATGCGACCTCCGAAAAAAAGAACCGCGCTTCATGAGGAAGCGCGGTTCGTTTATCCGGTTTGCCTGAGGTTGTCAGGCGGCTTCGGCTTCCGCCATAGCAGCATTGCGGCGCTCGCTTTCCTCGCGCGACAGAGCCACCGAGGTGCGGACACCTTTGGAGACGAACTCCATCAGGCCCTTCACCACGCGCTCGTTCGGGTCGATCCCGGCGCAGGTCAGCACTTCACGGCCATCGCGCGAACGCGCCCAGCGGGCGATTTGCTCGGGGCCATTGCCATATTTCTTGTCATCCGCGATTGCGTCGTCCAATGCGGCAAGCACAACGGCCGCAAAAAGCTTGCGTGCGCGGTTGCCCTGTTCGTTGTTGAATGCAGTGTCGTCAACGAGATCTCGCATGATCCGTCCTATTGTTATTGCTCTTGCGTTTTTCGGCGTGTCGCTGCTTATGACCTATTGGCTTCGATTCGGATAGGCTACATCTGCATGACAGTTATGTTTACAGCGCATAGCTTCTGCATTTGCAGCACGACATTTCGTAAGCTACCCGCTTGGGTGTCCCCAATATCTAGGGGCCGTCTACATTTCTTCAACCTTTTGCCATGGTTTTGTCACATGCCGAAGATCAACGGGAACGAAATTCGCCCCGGCTCTATTCTCGATTACGATGGGGGCCTCTGGGCCGTCGTGAAGGTCAACCACGTCAAACCCGGCAAGGGCGGCGCGTTTGCTCAGGCCGAGATGAAAAACATCCGCGATGGCCGCAAGCTCAATGAACGGTTCCGTTCGGAGGATAAGGTCGAAGAGGTTCGGCTCGAGAACCGGGATCAGCAATTCCTCTACGAGACTGACGGGCGTTTGGTGTTCATGGACCCCGACAGTTTCGAGCAGATCGAGATTGATGCAGAGCTGCTGGGCGAGCGGCGCCCCTTCTTGCAAGACGGGATGACGGCCACGGTGCAATTCTACGGGGAGGAAGCGCTCTCGGTTGCTTTGCCCCAGAAAGTGACCTGCCGGGTTGTCGAGACAGAGCCTGTTCTCAATGGGCAGACTGCCGCCAAGAGCTTCAAGCCCGCCATCCTCGACAATGGCGTGCGGATCATGGTTCCGCCCTTTATCGGGACGGATGAAGAGATCATCGTGCATACGGAATTCCTAGAGTATTCCTCGCGCGCCTGATCTGGCGCTGTCGGACCTTCGCGCGAAACCCTTACGAAAGGGTTAATTCGCGCGAGGGCCGTGCCGCGAGTTTCGCCAAATTTTCCCGATAATCGCTGTTCTTGTAAGGGATTTATTCAGGAAGCGGACCAAGGCGCGCAGTGCCGGCGCTGAGGTCTGGTGCGATCCGGTCAAAGCGCATCTGCGCCAAGGCTTGGCCATTGGCTTGGGTGAACACTGTGCCAGCGGGTTTGTCGCCGAGCAGAATCTCGGTGCCGGGGGGCGCGGTGCCGTCGATGGCAAGCCGGGTCAGGCCTTTTTTCAATTCGGTCTTGTGCTTCATCCGGGCAGTGACCTCTTGGCCCACATAACAGCCTTTGCGAAAATCGACGCCGTGGAGCCGTTCAAAGCCCGCTTCCAGAATATAGGTCTCGGGGGTCAGTTCGATGCCAGTCTCGGGGATAAGATGGGCCACGCGGAGCGCGTCCCAATCGGTGCCATCATCGCCTGTCTCAGAGCCGTAAAGCCGCCAGCCCAACGCCGGATGGCGCGGGTCTGTTACGGCGCCGTCGGGGGCGGGGCCAATGCCGCGCCGCATTTGCAGATCGGTCTGGGTGATGGTGACATCGGCGCGGAGGCGATACATGGAGAGGCGCTGAGCAAGCGCGGGGCCGTGAGAGGCTGCGACGTCGAGCAACACGCTATCGCCGTCGCCAATCAGCAAGAAATCTGCAAGGTATTTCCCCTGCGCGGTCAACAGCGCGGCATAGATTGGGCCGCTTTCCAAGTGGCGCAGGTCATTGGTGACGAGGCCTTGCAGGAAGTCGATGCGATCTTTGCCGCCAATGCGGTAGATGATCCGCGCCATGGTCTCTTGTTCCTCTCTGTTCGCCCTTCCAGTATAGCGTGAGAAACTTTGGGTAACAGGGGCGGATCATGCGCGCGGCGCTTTCGGTTGTCATTCCTACGTTAAATGCCGAGCGCCGTCTGGCGGCAACGCTGGGGGCGTTATTTGAGGGGCTGGAAGCGGGGATCATCCGTGAATTGGTGATTTCCGATGGCGGGTCTGGCGATGGCACCGCGCGGATCGCGGATGAGGCGGGGGCGGTGATCCTGATCGGGTCTGCGTCACGCGGGGGGCAATTGCGGCGTGGCACCAGCCTGGCCAAGGGCGCTTGGGTTCTGGTGTTGCATGCCGATACTGTGCTGCCACAGGGGTGGGCGGAGCATGTGCAGGCGCATATGGCGCAGGGCAGCGGGGCTGCGGTGTTTCGCTTGGGGTTTGATGCGCGGGGCGCGGCCCCGTTTCTGGTCGCGCATTGGGCCAATTTGCGGACACGGCTGTTTGGCTTGCCTTATGGCGACCAAGGGCTGCTGATTTCGCAGGCGTTGCTGGACAAGATCGGCGGGTATCCCGATCAGGTGCTCATGGAGGATGTGGCCTTGGCGCGCCGTCTCAAGGCTGCAAACGAGCGGATCACGCTGTTGCCACTTACCGTGCGAACCAGCGCTTCACGGTATCAAGAACGCGGCTGGATACGCCAAGGGGCGCGGAACTTGTGGTTTTTGCTTCGCTATTTGCTTGGCGCGGATCCAGCTTTGCTAGGGCGAGCATATCGGCGGTAGGGCCTTCGGCGCGGAACTGGATGGCGTGAAGTTGGGCGTAGACGCCTTGGCGGGCCAAAAGCTCGTCATGAGTGCCTTCGTCCACCACGCGGCCTTTGTCCATCACCACGATCTTGTGGGCGTCGCGCACCGTGGCGAGGCGGTGTGCAATGACCAATGTCGTGCGGCCATGCGCCAGTTTGTCCAAGGCTTCTTGCACCAATTGTTCGGATTGAGCGTCGAGGGCGGAGGTTGCCTCATCGAGCAGCAAGATCGGCGTATCGCGCAAGAGGGCTCGGGCAATGGCCACGCGTTGGCGTTGCCCGCCCGAAAGGGCCGAGCCGCGCGGGCCAACCGGGGTGTCGAGGCCCTGTGCCAGATTTGGCAGAAAGTCGGTGACATGCGCGGCTTTGAGCACAGCTTGCAGGCGGTCTTCGGTGACATCGCTGCGCCCGAGCAAGATGTTCTCACGCAGGGTTTCGTCGAAGAGCGCGGCGTCTTGGCTCACGGTTGAGAAAAGCGCGCGCAAATCTTCGAGCGACAGGCGGTTGACGGCGGTCTTGTCCACGCTGATTGACCCGGATTTGGGGTCGACGAGCCGGGTCAGCAAGTTGAAGACCGTGGATTTCCCTGCGCCCGAGGCCCCGACGAGGGCGGTGGTTTTTCCGGCTTCGGCGGTGAAGCTCAGCCCGTTGAGGACATTTGTATCGCCATAGGCCAGTTGCACATCGCGCAGGTGCAACGCGGGCACCCCTTTGGGGGCCGGGGCGGGGTTTGACGGCGAAATGAGATGCGCTTGGGTATCCATCAACTCCTTGAGGCGCTCAACTGCGGCGGCGGCGTTTTGCCAAACGCCTGAAAGCGCGCCCAAGCGGCGCATTGGCTCGAAAGCAAAGCCGATCGCCGTGAAAAAGGACATGAACTGGCCCACGGTTTTTTCGCCTGCGATGATTTCAGAGCCACCAAAGATCATCACGCCGAGAAAGCCGAAGCCCGCCATGATGTCGATCAGTCCGGGGATCGCGGCAGCCCCGATGCGGGCGCGGACTTCGGAACGGATGAGGTGGTCGGTCAGATTGCGGTAGCGATTGCTTTGGTAGCTTTCGAGGCGGTTCAGTTTGACAGGAACGATCCCGTGGAAGACTTCATCCAGCCGGGTGGCCAAGCGCGCACCAAGGTCGCGTGCTTCGCGGGCACGGCGACGGACGAATTTCTGCACAAGAGCGGAGGGCAGCACCATCAAAGGCGCGCCGACAAGCGCCACCAAGGTCCATTGCCAATCCACGCCAATGGCGACGCCGATCAAGATCACCAAGGCAATCAGGTCGCGCCCCGCTCCGGTGATGATCGCAGTCCATACTTCGTTGATCGCGCCCACGTCAGATTGAATGCGCTGGATCAAGAAGCCCGGTGGGTGCGTTTGGTGAAAGGTGCCATCGAGGGTCATCACGTGATCAAGCAGATCAATCCGCAAATTGGCGGCAGTTTTCTGCGAGATCACCGCGAGGCAGGCTTTTTGCGCGACCGAGGCCGCCCCACGCACAACGAAGACCCCGAGAATGGTCAGGCCGACAAACCAGAGCGCATTCATGTCCCCTGCGACGAAAACATCGTCAAACATGGGGCGCATCATATAGCTCAGGACACCCAGCATGCCGCCTTCAGCGGCCATGAACAGAATGGACAGCCCCAGCAGCCCCAGATGTTTGGAAAGATAACGCCGCCAGAGCCACGCCAGAAGCGTGCGGCTTTTTTCGGGGGGAAGCTTTTGTCCGTCGGTCATGCGCTTCTCATAAGGTGCGCGATGCGAGGCGGCAAGCATGCTTTGGCGGCAAGCGCGATCGCGCGAGAGGAGGCGTTGACGCTGTCAGCGCCCGCGTTACAGTCGCGGCAATTCGATACAGGAGTATTTCGATGAGCCGCAACGCGTCGCGCACCCATGGGCGTGAATACCTCGCCATTCCCGGTCCTTCCGTGATGCCAGAGGCGGTGTTGCGCGAGATGCATCGCGCCGCCCCCAATATTTACGCAGGTGAATTGGTGGAGCTGACGCATTCGCTGATCCCCGATCTGCGGCGCGTGGCGCGGACTGCTCATCACGTGGCCTTCTACATCGGCAATGGACATGCCGCATGGGAAGCCGCGCTGGCGAATGTTGTGGCGGCGGGTGAAAAGGTATTGGTGCCTGCAACGGGGCGGTTTGGTCTGGGCTGGGCGGATCAGGCGCGTGGCTTGGGCATCGAGACCGAAGTGCTCGATTTCGGAAAATCCTCGCCCGTCGATCTCGACAAGGTCGAAGCGGCGTTGCGCGCGGATACGGGCCATCGGTTCAAGGCCGTCTTGTTTACCCATGTTGATACCTCCTCGTCGGTGCTCAATGACGTGAAAGCCATGCGCGCGTTGCTGGATGCGGTGGGCCACCCGGCTTTGTTGATGGTGGATTGCATCGCCTCGCTTGGGTGCGACCGCTTTGAGATGGATGAATGGGGTGCGGATGTGATGGTCGCAGCCAGCCAAAAGGGCCTGATGACCCCACCCGGCATGTGCTTTGTCTTTTTCAATGACAAGGCGCAGGCGGTGCGGGCCGGGATGGCCTGTGTCAGCCGCTATTGGGATTGGGTGCCGCGCGCCAATCCAACGCAGTTTTTCATGTATTCTGGAGGGACTGCGCCAACCCATCACCTCTATGGTCTGCGCGCCGCGCTCGACATGATGATGGACGAGACGATGGAGGGGGTTTGGGCCCGTCACGACCGCTTGGCCCATGCGATTTGGGCGGCGGTGGATGTCTGGGGGCAGGGCGGAAGCCTGCGGTTCAACATTGCCGATACGCGGTTGCGCTCGCGGGCGGTGACAGCGCTGCGGATGCAGGCACCAGATGCGACACGGTTGCGGGAATGGACCGAGGGTGAGGCCGGGGTCACATTGGGGATCGGCCTTGGCATGGCTGAGCCGGGATCGCCGGAAAGCCATGGATTTTTCCGGCTTGGGCATATGGGCCACCTGAACGCGCAGATGGTGATGGCGATGCTTGGATCGATCGAAACCGCGTTTCACGCGCTTGACATCGCCCATGGCGCGGGGGCGCTGAGTGCGGCGGCAAAAGTGATTGCGAAAGGCTGACGGCGTTATGGGCGGCGCGTGGTTGCCATGCGGCCGCGCGCCACAAGAAAGAGGCCCGAGAGCACGATAAGCCCAGACCCGACCACCATGGCAGGGTCAAGGCGTTCGCCAAAGATCACAAGCCCCAACACGGTGCCAAAGATCAATCGCGTGTAGCGAAAGGGCGTTACAGCCGAAACGTCGCCTGTTCGCATGGCGGTCATCAGGCAGGCATAAGCGGCCACCCCTGCCAGCGTCGCGCCACTGAGCGCAATGGCGAGGGGGATGAGTTCAACAGGCGGCGCTGGCTGCGTGGCAAACAATGGCTGCAACAACCAAAGAAACAGACCTGCCACAAAGATCGCCACAAACCCGAAAAAGCCCAAAGCCTGCAACGAAATGGTCTTGGGGGCGGCGCGACTGGCCAGATCGCGCCCTGCAAAGCCCAGCATTCCCAACACGGCAAAAATCGACAGGGGGGTGAAACTGGCCGTACCGGGGCGCAAGATGAGAAGCACGCCGCAAAGCCCCAAAGCGATGGCCAGCCAACGTCGCCAGCCAACGCGCTCGCCCATGAAGAGCGCCGCTCCCCCGACGACCACCAAGGGCGTGGCCTGCAAGATGAGCGTGGCAGAGGAAAGCGGCGTTAGCCAAAGCGCCAGCACATAGAAAAGCCGGCCAGAAATTTCAAAGACATAGCGAAGTCGCATCGCGGGCGCATGGGCGTCTTTTGTCCAGATCGGCGCAGCGATAAGGCGCGCCCAGAGCGCAAAAATAGCCGCCCCTCCCAGCCCAAACCCCATAAGGACCACACCGATCGGGGCGTTGGCGGTTGCGAGTTTGATCAGCGCGTCTTCGATGGCGAAGGCGGCCATTGCCGCGACCATGAAGCCTGCGCCGATCAGATTTGCCCGGCGTTCGGCAGCCATCGATGGGTCCCTTTATCGCTCAAACCCACGTCGTGACATGGGTATTGAACGGTGGTCGCACGGGCGACCGAACCCGTCAAGCGCGCTGCAACAGGCGGGCATGGTCGCGAGTGACCGGGGATTATTGGTTTTTCGCCAACCAGTCTTTCATCCAGGCAATCTCGGTTTGTTGCGCGGCGATGATCGCTTCTGCAAGTTTGCGAACTTCGGGATCGGTGCCATGCTCCAGAACGATCTGTGCCATTTCTACTGCGCCTTGATGGTGTGGCAGCATGCCAGCCACGAAATCCACGTCTGCATTGCCGGTCAACGGCAGGTTCATGTCGCGGTGCATGGTGGCATTGGCCTCAGCAAGGGCTGCGGCATAGGGAATATCCGAAGGCGCGGCCATTGTGTGGCCTGCATGAGCGGAATGGTCGGTGCTTTGGGCCAATGCAGGGCCGGAAGCGAGGATCAAAGCGAAAGCGAGGCGCAGCATTTTTTACTCCTGTAACCGATGAGAATTTTCCTTAGCACAGAGGTTTTGCGCTGGCTCATCACGCTTTCGTTTGCGAGGCAGAGGAGGGAGATCAGCAGTTTGGCACGTTGACTGCGAGACCACCCAGCGACGTTTCCTTGTATTTCTCGCTCATATCCAGACCCGTTTGGCGCATGGTCTCAATACAGACATCCAGTGAAACGAGGTGCTGGCCGTCGCCGCGCAAGGCCAGTGATGCCGCCGAAACGGCCTTGATGGCCCCCAGACCGTTGCGTTCGATACAGGGCACCTGCACCAGTCCTTTGACGGGATCGCAGGTCATGCCGAGGTGGTGCTCCAAAGCGATTTCGGCGGCATTTTCGATCTGTTCCGGCGTGCCGCCCAAAACCGCGGCAAGGCCCGCCGCCGCCATCGCCGCCGCAGAGCCGACTTCCGCCTGACAGCCCGCTTCGGCACCGGAAATGGAGGCGTTGTATTTCACCAAACCACCAATGGCTGCGGCGGTCAGCAGGAAGTCTGCGGTTTGCGAGGGGCGCGCGCCCGGCACATGGTCAAGCCAATAGCGGATGACGGCGGGCATGACCCCTGCGGCCCCGTTGGTGGGGGCCGTGACAACCTGACCGCCCGCAGCATTCTCTTCATTCACCGCCATGGCATAGGCGCTCATCCAGTCATTGATCGTATGGGGCGCCACAAGATTGAGGCCGCGTTCAGCCTCGAGCGCTTCATGGATGGCTTTGGCGCGACGGCGCACCTTGAGGCCACCGGGCAGGATACCATCGGTCGACAGGCCTCGGTCGATGCAGTCATTCATCACCTGCCAAATGCGCGCCACGCCGTCATCCAAGCCCTGCGCCCCATTGCGCGCCACCTCATTGGCGCGTTTCATCTGGGCGATAGTAAGGCCGGATTTTGCGGCCATCTCCAGCATTTCCGCAGCAGATTTGAAAGGGTAGGGGATGGGGGCGCCCTCGTCGGTGGCCTTGCCTGCGGCCAGCTCGGCCTCGGTCATCACAAAGCCGCCGCCAATGGAATAATAGGTCTCTTTCAAGATCACGTCGCCCTGTGCGTCGGTCGCCATCAAGATCATGCCATTGGCGTGAAGCGGCAGGGCGGGGCCATAGTCAAACAACAGGTCCTTGGCCGGGTCAAAGCGCATCGGCTCCAGACCGGGGGGCGTGATTTGCTGGGTGGCACTGATCTTGGCCAGCGTGGCCTCGGCTTTGTCATGATCATAGGTGTCGGGCAGATAGCCCGCGAGGCCCAGAATGGTCGCGCGGTCGGTGGCGTGCCCGACCCCTGTGAAGGCCAGCGAGCCATGCAAGGAGGCGCGCAGGCCTTTGGGATGAAACGGCGCGCGGCGCACCCGGTCAAGAAAGCGCGCAGCGGCAACCATCGGCCCCATAGTATGCGAGGACGAGGGGCCAATGCCGACTTTGAACATCTCGAAAACAGATAGGAACATTTAGAGCGCGCTTCCTTCGGGAGGGCTGGGATAGTGGGGGGCGGTGAGCGGCGTCGGGCCTAAACCTTCGGCGATCATGGCGCGTGCCATGCTGGGGCGTGTCTCGATCCGCGCGGCCAATGCCGCGAGGGAGGGATAGGTGGTCAGGCGATACCACGCCGTGCCGCCTCTTGGATAGAGCGCGGGCCAGCGCAAGAGCACGGCAAGATAAAGATCGGTGATCAAGGGTGTTTTTGCCTCAGCTGCGCTAAAGCCATCGCAGGCGGTGACGGCCTGAGCCAGCAGGGCAAGATGGCCATCAATGTTTTGCGCCACTTGATCGCGCAATGTCTGCTCGGCGCCGGGGGCGTATTTTTCCGGGTAAAACAACATCCGCATTTCCGCATGCAAGGTGTTGGACAGAAAGAAAAGCCATTTGAGAAAGCCCGGACGTCCGGCATCTTGTGGCGCGGGGGCAAGGTGGCCGCTGGTCTCGGCAATCCACAAAAGGCAGGCGGCGGTTTCGAAAATCGGCCCTTGCGGCGTTTCCAGTGCCGGGATCCGTCCGACTGGGTTGAGCCGCTTATAGTCGGGCCGAGTTTGACCATGCTGGCGGCGGTCCACCAAAGCGCTGCGATACGGCATGCCCGCTTCGTCCAGCGCAAGGCGCAGGATCAACGAGGCGTTATCTGGAGCGTAGTGCAAGATCAGCATAGGGTCAGAGCATGGCGGCAAACCCGCGAAAGGTCCGCGTGGAAAACGACCAAGCCGCGCGACATTCCGGCGTTGGTTTCGCAATGCTTGGGGTGCTCGGGCCACTGCATCGCGCTGTGACGCTGCGGGTGGCGGGGGATGGCCGGGACAAGCCCGCAATCGGGGGGGCAATGAAATGGCCCCGCTTCGGCCCATTTTTGGTCGGATTTACGGGTCATTCTGCGATGAGACAGTGATGACCTTGAAAGGAAGACCTGATGCGCGTTGCAAAATCGACATGGGTTGCGGCTCTCGGCGCGGCTGTCGTGCTGTTGCTGCCTGCCCCAGTTCAATCGGCAGGTGTGGAAGTGCCCTTTGAGTTGGCGCGGCTGATCGAACGCTCGCCCCAACGCGCGGTGGAAAGTTTGGGCCGCACCATGGCGCAGATTTCCTCTGATGGGACAGTGTCAGAAATGACGATCCGGCGGCGGGAAATGGTAGAAGAGTCCATGCTGCGCGCCCGGACGCTGGCCAAATTGCTTGCTTTGGACTTGGACAATGACGGTCAGATCATCGACATTGAGGTGACGGCCACCTTTGAGGCCTCGGACACCAGAGACCGCCGGGAAATATTGGTGATAACGACCTCCGCCGATCAAGACCACAATGGGATCATCACCTTCGAGGAAATGCGGCTCCAGGCGGCGGAATCCTTAAATGACAAGCGCCGCAATCAATCGCGATACAATGATGCCTATCAAATTCTGGCCCTCGATCTGGATGGGAATGGCGAGGTGACGATGCGGGAAATGGTAGAAGCCGTCGAACGTTTCTCGGCCAAATGCTCCTGTGTTGAATGACGAAAAACTGTGCGATCGTCTCGAATGCGGCCTTGTGAGCGGCGTTTGAGGCGTATTGCGCGCGTTTAGCCTCTCGCAACTCGAGGCGGGCTTTCGTAAAAGGGGCGCGATCACAAAGGAGTCGTGCCCATGTCCGGAGAACTGTCGCCCATCGACAAGGCGAAATTCGTAGCTGCCAAACGGGCCGTCGATTTCGTGGAAGACGGTATGCGCGTTGGTCTTGGCACGGGGTCGACGGCGGCGTGGATGGTGCGGTGTCTGGGCGAATTGGTGCGAGAGGAAGGCCTCAAGATCAAGGGCGTTCCCACCTCGACACGCACGGCGCAATTGGCGCGGGACTGTGGCATTCAGGTGATCAGCCTCGACGAGGCCAAATGGCTTGATCTGACCATCGACGGGGCCGACGAATTTGACGGCGACCTGAACCTGATCAAAGGGGGCGGTGGGGCGCTTTTGCAAGAAAAGATCGTGGCGACGGCCTCGGATCAGATGATCGTCATTGCGGATGTGGGCAAGGAAGTCGAGCGGCTGGGAGCGTTTCCGCTGCCGATAGAAGTGATCCCTTTCGGATGGCAAACCACCAAGACGCTGGTGGAAGAAATGCTGATCTCGCTCGATGTTCTGGGCCGCGATGTAACATTGCGAATGAATGGGGATCGGCCTTTCATCACCGATGAGGGCAACCATATTCTTGATCTGCATCTCAACCGTATCGGTAATGCCCGCCAGATGGCGATGGTGCTTAATCAGGTGCCCGGTGTCGTGGAAAACGGCCTGTTCATCGATATTTGTGACATCGTGGTGGTGGGCTATGGCGATGGCCGGGTCGAAGTGCGCGACATCAATCAAGGCACTGTTGAGAAAGATCGCCTCGATTTTACCGAAAGCGATAACCTGTTTTCCGATCTGATGGAGTGATCCCGGCGCTGGGGTCAAAGGCGGATTTATCTGCGCGCACCCTCGGGAGATCTTCTGGACAGAAAGTGATGGTTGGGGCTGCACCTGGGGTGGGGCTGCTCTGGCCAAGGGCGGGGGGCTGTGGAATAAGCTTGCCAAGATTGCCAAAGCTGACCCTGCAGGAGGCCTTAGATGACTGCGTTTGACTATGATCTTTTTGTGATCGGCGGCGGATCGGGCGGCGTGCGCGCGGCGCGTGTGGCGGCGCAAGCCGGGGTGAAGGTGGCCTTGGCCGAAGAGAGCCGCTATGGCGGCACCTGTGTCATCCGCGGCTGTGTGCCGAAAAAACTGATGGTATTCGCCTCAGAATTCCCCGGATTGATGGAAGAGGCGCGCGAATATGGCTGGGAGGTGCAAGACGGTGCCTTTGACTGGTCCAAGTTTCGCACGCGACTTGAGGGCGAATTAACCCGGCTGGAAACGGTCTATCGCGGCATTCTCAAGAATAATGGTGTGACCACCTATGATGCACGTGCGCGGCTGATTGATGCTCATACGGTTGAGCTGGCCGATGGGCAGCAGCGGCGCGCCAAGCATATTTTGCTCGCCACGGGTGGGCGCCCTGTGCGCCCTGATGTGCCGGGGGCCGAGTTGGGCATGGTGTCGGATGATGTGTTTCAGATGACGGAATTGCCGGACAGCGTGTTGATTTTGGGCGGCGGCTATATCGCTTGCGAATTCGCCTGTATCCTCAATGGCTTGGGGGTAAAGACCACGCTATATTATCGGGGCGCACAAGTGTTGCGCGGCTTTGACGACGAGGCGCGGGGACTGGTGGCAGAAGAGATGGCGCAATCGGGCATCGATATGCACATGGGCACCAATATTCTCGCGATGAAAAAGAGCGCCGATGGTATCCGGGTAAAGGCCACCAATGGAACCGAGCGCGTGTTCGGCGCGGTATTCTTTGCCACCGGGCGCGTGCCCAATACCGAGGGTTTGGGGCTGGAGGCGCTGGGGGTGCAGGTCAAGCGCGGCGGGGCCGTGGCCGTTGATGCCTATAGCCAAACTGCGGTGCCATCGATTTATGCAGTCGGGGATGTGACGGACCGGGTCAATCTGACACCTGTGGCGATCCGCGAGGGCATGGCCTTTGTCGAAACGGTGTTCAAGGGCAAGCCGACGAAACCGGATCATGATCTGATCCCGACGGCCGTGTTCACCCAGCCCGAAATGGGCACTGTGGGGCTAAGCGAAGAGGCGGCGCGTGCGCTTGGGCCAATCGAGGTTTACGCCACGTCTTTTCGCCCGATGCGGACGTCTTTTATCGGAAAAGCCGCGCGCGTTTTGATGAAACTTATCGTCTGCGCCGAAACCCGGCGGGTGCTGGGATGCCATATTGTGGCCCCAGGGGCCGGAGAAATGATCCAGATGGCCGGAATTGCAGTGAAGATGGGGGCGACGAAAGAACAGTTCGACGCCACCTGTGCCGTTCATCCGACAATGGCCGAAGAATTGGTGACGATGTCGAAACCTGTGCGGGTGGCTTGAAATTCGCCGCAAGATGCACAGGTTTAGACACAAGCCTGAGAGAAATTGTTTTATAAGAGGGTAGAGGCTGATGGCTGGAAACACGGGCGGCCCATGGGGCGGCGGCGGTGGCAACCGAGGCGGGGATGATGATGATCGCTCGCGCAATGATGGTCGTCGACCACAAGATAACGGGCCGCAAATCCCGGAAATCGACGAATTGATGCGGAAAGGTCAGGAGCAGCTGCGCGTTCTTATGGGCGGGCGCGGCGGCAATGGGCGCAATGGCGGCAGCAATGGCGGCGGCATTCCCGAAGGGCCGCGCCTGACGCGTGGCACGGTGGGGATTGGCGCTTTGGCCTTGGTGGCTTTGTGGGCGTTTTCAAGCTTTTACACGGTGCGCCCGGAAGAACAGTCGGTCGAGCTGTTCCTTGGCAAATATAGCGCGACAGGCAATCCCGGCTTGAACTTTGCGCCTTGGCCATTGGTCACCGCCGAAGTGATCAACGTCACGTCGGAGCGGACCGAGAACGTCGGTGTGGCTTCGAGCGGTTCGGATGCCGGGCTGATGCTGACCACAGATGCCAACGTCGTGGATATTGATTTTCAGGTGGTCTGGAACATCAATGACGCAGGGAAATATCTGTTTAACATCCGCGACGCGCAGCCAACAGTGCAAGCCGCCTCGGAAGCTGTCATGCGCGAAATCATTGCCGCATCGAACCTTGCGCCGATCCTCAACCGGGACCGGGGGGTGATTGCCGATACGGCCATGGCCAATATCCAAGCGGTGCTTGATGAATACGACGCGGGTATCAGCATTGTGCGTGTGAACCTTGAGCGGGCCGACCCGCCGCGCGAAGTGATCGACAGCTTCCGCGAAGTGCAGGCGGCCGAGCAGGAACGTGACCGTTTGGAGCGTCAGGCCGATGCCTATGCCAACCGCGTTCTGGCCGAAGCACGTGGTAAGGCCGCGCAGGTTCTCGAACAGGCCGAAGCCTACCGTGCTCAGACAGTGAACGAAGCGATCGGTGAAGCCAGCCGCTTTACCGCTGTGCGCGAAGAATATGCCAAGGCGCCTGAAGTGACGCGCAAGCGTCTTTATCTGGAGACCATGGAAAAGGTGCTGGGATCGGTGGATAAAACCATTCTGGATCAATCGATTGTCGGTGGCGAAGGCGGTTCAGGTGTTGTGCCTTACCTGCCTTTGAATGAGCTGCGACGCTCGACGACGGAGGGCAATTGATATGCGTATGACAACTTTCCTTTTGCCGGTAATCGCGGCCAGTGTGGCGGTGGTTTTGTCGTCGGTTTTCGTGGTGGATGAGCGCGAAAAAGCGCTGGTCTTGCAGTTTGGCCAAATCAAGTCGGTCAAGGAAGATCCGGGCCTCGCGTTCAAGATCCCCTTCATTCAGGAAGTGGTGAAATATGACGACCGGATCCTGAGCCTCGATACCGAAACCATCGAAGTTACGCCGTCGGATGACCGCCGCCTCGTGGTGGATGCCTTTGCGCGATACAGGATTGCGGATGTGGTCCAGTTCCGTCAGGCCGTGGGTGGCGGTGGCGAACGACTTGCCGAAGATCGCTTGTCGTCGATCCTGAACGCACAAATCCGTGAGGTGCTGGGTGCCGATCAGGTGACGTCGGACACGATCTTGTCGGAAGACCGTCGGGGCTTGATGAATCGGATCCGCGATCAGGCGCGCGCTTCGGCGCTGGGCTTGGGGCTTGATGTGATCGACGTGCGTCTGAAACAGACAAACCTTCCGTCGCAGAACCTTGACGCCACTTTCGCACGGATGCGTGCCGAGCGGGAACGGGAAGCGGCAGACGAGATCGCCCGCGGTAACGAAGCCGCGCAGCGTGTGCGCGCCTTGGCCGATAGAACCGTGGTCGAGACCCTGTCGGAAGCCGAGAAAGAAGCGCAGATCGTGCGCGGTCAAGCCGATGCTCAGCGGAACGGTGTTTTCGCAGAAGCCTTTGGTGCAGATCAGGAATTCTTCGCTTTCTACCGGTCGCTACAGGCCTATGAAAAGGCGTTGATGGGCTCGAATTCCTCGATGGTGATGACACCTGACAGCGAGTTCTTTGACTACCTGAAATCGGATCGCGCTCGGCAATGATCGGGCTGTTGATCACAGGCCTCGCGCTGGTGATGATTGTGGAGGGGCTGGCCTGGGCGCTGGCCCCTTCCTATTTGGAGCGCCTTCTGGAGGCGATGCGCGACATTCCCCCCGAGGTTCGGCGTTGGGCTGGTTTGGCGGTCGCGGTGCTGGGCGTCGCCTTGCTATGGCTGGTGCGGCATTTCTGAAATTCCGGTCACGGCATTTCAAGCGCACCTCACGTTGAGGTGACGAATTGCAACAAGGGTTTGTGTTGCGTCCAAGCGCGCCTAGATGGAAGGTACGACTGGATGGGCCCGATGTGAGGCTCGTGATTTGACAAGAAGGAGTGAGGGACGTGAGAGCACTGGCACTGTCCATCCCCAATCAAGAAAACCGCGCCGCGCGTGCGTTGCTTGTAACACTTATGGCGGGCATTTTAATGCTGGCACAGGCGGTGAGCGCTTGGGCCAGGCCCGATAGCTTTGCGGATCTGGCCGACAAGATCAGTCCGTCGGTTGTAAATATCACCACAACGACTGTGGTCGCTGCGGGCGCTGGGCCCAATCCCATCGTGCCCGAAGGCAGCCCCTTTGAGGATTTCTTCAAGGAATTCCAAGATCGCAATCGCGGAGGCGGTGATCGTCCGCGCAAGGCCTCGGCCTTGGGCTCTGGATTTGTGATCTCGGAGGATGGCTATATCGTCACCAACAACCATGTAATTGAAAACGCAGATGAAATCGTTATCGAGTTCTTCTCGGGAGAAGAGCTGCCTGCGAAGTTGATTGGCCGCGATGTCAATACCGATATCGCACTTTTGAAAGTGGAGGCGGGCAAGCCGCTGCCATATGTCAATTTTGGCAACTCCGATACCATGCGCGTTGGTGATTGGGTGGTGGCAATGGGCAACCCGCTGGGCCAAGGGTTCTCGGTGTCGGCAGGGATCGTCTCGGCGCGCAATCGGGCGCTGTCGGGGTCGTATGACGATTACATCCAGACAGACGCCGCCATCAACCGCGGCAACTCTGGTGGTCCGCTGTTCAATCTCGATGGCGATGTCATCGGGGTAAACACCGCGATCTTGTCGCCAAATGGCGGCTCGATCGGGATCGGCTTCTCGATGGCGTCGAATGTCGTGTCGAAAGTCGTGGATCAGCTCAAGCAATATGGTGAAACCCGCCGCGGTTGGCTTGGGGTGCGTATTCAGGATGTCACCGACGATTTGGCTGAATCGCTGGGGCTGGAGAAAACCGCAGGCGCGCTTGTGACCGATGTGCCGGATGGCCCGGCCAAAGATGGCGGCATCTTGCAGGGCGACGTGATCTTGTCCTTTGAGGGCACCGAAGTTGCTGACACGCGCGGCCTTGTGCGGATGGTCGGGAATGCGGATGTCGGCGCGGCAGTGCGGATGGTCGTGTTCCGCGAGGGCAAGACCCAGACGCTGAAAGTCACTTTGGGTCGTCGCGAAGATGCAGAGAAATCGGACGCAGGCAATGGCGAACCAATGGAAGAGGCCGCGCCAGAGAAGGCCGATCTCTTGGGCATGTCGCTGTCGGTGTTGTCGGAGGCGCTGCGCGAGGAGCTGAAACTGGCACCCGATGCCGAGGGTCTGGTGGTGACGGCAGTTGATGAAACGTCCGTGGCCTACGAAAAAGGCATGCGCGCTGGTGATCTGGTGGCAGAAGCAGGCCAACAGGCCGTGGCAACGCCCGCCGATCTGGAAGCCCAGATCGGGCAGGCCAAAGACAGCGGGCGCAAGTCGCTGTTGCTTTTGGTGCGCCGGGCGGGCGAGCCACGGTTCGTGGCGCTGCCGCTGGAGTAATCCATCACGTCAGTCACAAAAAACGATGGGGCGCCTTGCGGGGCGCCCTTTTTCGTTTTCACGTGTGAGCAGGCGTGTCACCCGGCGGGGGTCGGCGTAATCGCGAGGCCAAGTTTTCGGGCCGCAGCCAGTGACAAGATACCGGAATCGAGGCCTTCTTCTTTTTGATAGGTGCGAATGGCGGCACGGGTGCGTTGGTCCATCACGCTGGTGATCGGGCCAGAATATAGTCCACGCGCGGCAAGGGCGCGCTGCACCGAGGCGATGAACTCCGGCGTCTGCTCGGTTGGGCAGGGCTTCTCGAACCATGTTTCGCGGCGCTCGACGACGATGCGTTGATGGGTTTCGGTTTTATAAATCGCGGGGTTGAGCACGCGGCCATCCGTAGTCACCTCGGCGGGTTGCAACAGGATTTGCTCGGTCACCGTCTCGATCACCGCAGGCGTCGCATGTTTGCCCCAACACGATCCGGGTGCGGCGCCGGGAGGCGCTTCTTGGTAGAGCTCCGAGAGATCAGGCTCGCCTCGGCCCATCGTCTCGCATCCCGAAAGCCCAAAAGCTGCGACAAGCGCAAGCAGAGACGCGAGGGCGCGGGGGGGGGCGGAACGGTGCATTGCTCGGGCCTCTTGAGGGCGTTTGGCAGAGCCTATCCGATTGCGCGGCTTTGGGAAAGCGCAGGCTTGGTTTGTGGTGCGGGGGCGCCGGGCGCATGTGGGGCGGTGTCGAGGAGGCGGTCGAGCATCGGCGAGATATCTTCGACGGTTTCAGCAATCACATGCGTCACCCCACCCTCGCGCTGCAAACGCCCGGTGACCCGCAAAAGCCGTGCGGAAATGATGGCACGCCGCTGTGCCTCATAGAGTTTTTTCCAGACAATCACATTCACCACGCCGGTTTCATCCTCCAGCGTGAGAAAGATCACACCTTTGGCCGTGCCGGGCCGCTGACGCAAGATCACCAGCCCTGCCACAGTGATCCGTGCCCCATTAGGGGGCCAATCAAGCTCGGCTGCTGGAAGGGCAGCAGGGGGGCGGGGCCAGGCGCGGTGCATGGGAACCTCAAAGAGGGACTATTTTTGAGAACATTATAGGAACACTCGAGTGCTCGCAAGTCTGTGACATCAGGATGCAAAAATCCGCTGGCAGCACGCCGGGTGCTTCGTTAGGTAGAAGCGCAAGTTTTTAAGGGAGCCCGGACGATGGCGAAAATTACTTATATCGAGCACAATGGCAAAGAGCATGTTGTGGATGTGGCCAATGGGCTGACCGTAATGGAAGGCGCACGCGACAATAACATTCCCGGTATCGAAGCCGATTGCGGCGGTGCCTGCGCCTGCTCGACGTGCCATGTCTATGTCGATGCCGCTTGGGTAGAAAAGCTGCCCGCCAAGGATGAAATGGAAGCCGATATGCTCGATTTTGCTTGGAATCCCGACGCAGACCGCTCGCGCCTGACCTGCCAGATCAAAGTGTCCGACGCTTTAGATGGTTTGGTCGTTCATATGCCCGAGAAGCAGATCTGATGGGCGCGCGCGCGCCGCGACCACTGTGGCGCGCGTTTTCGCCTATGGCGCGCGGCGCGATTTTGGCGTTGAGCCTGTGGGGGCCGGGGCAGGGCGCTCTGGCTCAAACAATCACCGCTGCCGCCTATGCCGAGCCGACGGATCGCTATGATCACGCGGTCTTGGGGGATGCGCTGGAATGGGGGGCTTTGCGGCTTACGCTATCAGATGGGAGCGAGCGCCTCTATCGATTGCCAGAAGCCTTGGTGTTTGAAGATATAGCGCCGCGCTTGGCCGATGTGGATGGCGATGGTGCCCCAGAGGTGATCGTTGTGGAAACCGCGCTCGCAACAGGCGCGCGTCTGGCGGTTTGGGGGGCGGAAGGGCGACGCGCGGCAACGCCGCATATCGGCCAGACCCACCGCTGGCTGGCCCCTGTTGGAGCGGCGGATTTTGACGGCGATGGCAAGATCGAGATTGCCGTGGTGGACCGCCCACATCTGGCCCGTATCCTCACCCTTTGGCGCTATGAGGCCGGGTCGCTGCGATTGGCGGCTACGGCGTCTGGCTTTACCAATCACCGCATTGGTTGGGATTATATCGCGGGGGGCGTGCGTCAATGCGCCGGAGCGCCTGAGATGATTGTCGCTGATCCCGATTGGCGGCGCATTCTGGCGGTGCGCTTTGATGGGGCGCAAGTCACTGCCAAAGATCTGGGCCGCTACAGCGCAGAGGCCATGCGCGCGGCAACGCTCTGCCGCGGTTAGGCTTCGGCTTTTAGTTCTGCGATCAATTCCGCAATCGGGCGCATCCGCCTTTGGCGCTTGGGACCATAGCCTTTTCTAAGGGCCATCCCCAAAAATACCGCCAGCAGCCCCGGCATTGCATCGGTTGCAAAATCCAACAGCGACTGGGTTTGCAGCAAGGTGAGGATCGGCAGGCTAATCCCTGCCACCATCAACCCAAGCCCGCTGAAATGGATCAGCCGGGCCAATCGCTCTGACAAGCCCTCTTCGATTTCTCGCGTCGGCTGTGCCGCCATCAAGGCTTCGAGTGTGGCGATGATCGCGGCGCGAAACGCCATGTCATCGGGGCCGCCCAAAAAGGCGCGCCGGGTCAAATGCTGGCGGATTTCGCGCCTATCTTCCCCCAGATGCAGCACCAGCATGCGGGTGATGCTTTGGCCGAGCCGCCGCGACTGCCAGCGGGCATGGGTAACGTTTTTCAAATCGGCCTGCCAAAGCGGGCTGCCCGCCTCTTTGACTTCGCTCAGCGAGGTGCCCGCAATTTGATAGCGGCGCGTGGCGCGCAGCGCGGCGGGTTTGACGGGGTAGACCCGTGCCCGGCTCATAGGGCGCGCCAGCCGATGTCACGGCGGCAAAACCCCTCGGGCCAGTCGATGGCATCAACCATCGCATAGGCCCGGGCCTGCGCTTCCTTGAGGCTGGCCCCACGGGCCGTGACGTTGAGGACGCGCCCGCCATTGGCCAAAATCTTGCCGTCCTCTGCGCGGGTGCCTGCATGAAACACCATGTTTTGGCTATCTTCCGGCAGAGTGTCCAACCCACGTATGACTGTGCCCTTCTTTGGAGTGCCGGGGTAGCCTTCGGCAGCCATCACCACTGTCACCGCGTGATCGTCCGCCCAATTCACCTTTGCCTCTGCCAAGCGCCCTTCGGCACAGGCATGGATCAGGTCAAACGCTTGCCCGCCAAGGCGCATCATCAGCACTTGGCACTCCGGGTCGCCGAAGCGAACATTGTATTCCACAAGGCGCGGCATCCCGTCCTTGATCATCAGTCCGGCATATAGCACGCCCTGATAGGGCATGCCCCGCCGCGCCATTTCGCGCATGGTGGGTTTGACGATGTCGTCGAGCGCGCGGGTGGCAATCGCCTCCGACAGCACAGGCGCGGGGGAATAAGCGCCCATGCCGCCTGTGTTTGGACCAGTATCACCATCGCCAACGCGCTTGTGGTCCTGCGCTGTGCCGATGGCCAACACGGTCTCGCCATCGACCAAGAGGAAATAAGATGCCTCTTCGCCTTCCATGAATTCCTCGATCACCGCTTCGGCTCCGGCATCGCCAAATTCCGAGAACACGGTCTCGACACCCTCCAGCGCTTCCTCGAGTGTCATGGCGACGATGACACCCTTGCCTGCGGCCAACCCGTCGGCCTTGATCACAATCGGCGCGCCTTGGGTGCGGATGTAGTCCTTGGCGGCCTCTACTTCGGTGAAGCGGGCATAGGCGGCCGTCGGAGCATTGGCGGCGTCGCAGATTTCTTTCGTGAAAGCCTTGGAGGCTTCGAGGCGCGCGGCATCCTTGGAGGGGCCAAACACCAAAAGCCCTGCCTCGCGCAACCGATCAGCGACCCCTGCGGCCAAGGGCGCTTCAGGACCGACCAGAACAAAATCAATCGCATTCTCAAAACAGAACTCTGCCACGGCGCCGCCGTTGAGAATGTCGATATCGGCGCATTCGGCAATGGCCGAAATCCCCGCATTGCCCGGCGCCACGATCAACTTATCGCATTTCGGATTTTGCAGCGTGGCCCATGCCAAGGCGTGTTCGCGCCCGCCGCTTCCTAGGATAAGGATGTTCATGGGCTCGTCTCCTGCTTGGCCTTGCTTGTTGGGGGTAATAAGGTTTGAACGAGTGAACGACAAGCGCGGCTGTGCCGTGCCGGGAAGGAAAGCGCCGAATGGACCTGATCGACGACGACGCCCCGCGCAGCAATGCGCCCGAATTCTCCGTCAGCGAACTGTCCGGCGCGCTCAAACGGATGATTGAAGGCGAGTTTTCGCATGTCCGGGTGCGGGCCGAGTTGAGCCGGATTTCTCGACCGGGCTCAGGGCATCTCTATGTTGACCTAAAAGACGACCGCTCGGTCATTGGCGGGGTGATGTGGAAGGGCACGGTCTCCCGGTTGCAAATGCGCCCCGAGGAGGGGATGGAAGTGGTGGCCGTAGGCCGTCTGACCACCTTCCCCGGTCAATCGCGCTACCAGATGGTGATCGAAGATATGTCGCCTGCGGGGCTGGGTGCGCTGATGGCGATGCTGGAAAAGCGGCGCGCGACATTGCAGGCCGAAGGGCTTTTTGCTGCTGAGCGCAAAAGGCCGCTGCCTTACCTTCCCGAGGTGATCGGGGTTGTCACGTCGCCGTCTGGTGCGGTGATCCGGGATATCCTCCATCGCCTCTCAGACCGTTTCCCGCGCCAAGTGGTGGTCTGGCCTGTGGCGGTGCAAGGCAAGGATTGCGCGGCCCAAGTGGCGCGCGCCATCCAAGGGTTCAATGCCTTGCCAGCAGGCGGCCCGGTGCCGCGCCCGGATTTGCTGATCGTGGCACGAGGGGGCGGATCGGTCGAGGATTTGTGGGGCTTCAACGAAGAAATCGTGGTGCGCGCTGCCGCTGCGTCACAGATCCCGCTGATTTCGGCGGTGGGCCATGAAACCGACACCACGCTGATCGACTATGCCTCCGACAAACGGGCCCCGACGCCGACGGCGGCGGCGGAAATGGCGGTGCCTGTGCGCGCTGAATTGCTCGGCTGGACAGCAGACCAAGGCGCGCGCCTTGTGCGGGCGGCAACGGGGCATCTGGGCCAACGCGGGCAGCGCCTGCGTGATCTGGCACGTGCCTTGCCGCGCCCGGTCAGCTTGGTTGAAGGGCCGCGCCAACGCCTTGACGCCGCACAAGACCGTTTGCCGCGCGCCTTGACGGCAGGGGTCGAGCGACGCGGTGCGGCTTTGGCGCGCACCGCAGGCGGATTGCGCCCGGCAATGCTGCTTGGCCTGACCCGCGAGGCCCGGCAAAAATGGCAGGCAAGCGGGGTCCGACTGTTGCCTGCGCTTCAGCGCCTCACGATTTCCCGGCAAGAAATGCTGGCGCGCCGTGCTGACAGGCTTAATGCGGCGCCCCTGCGCGAGCGGCTCAAGCGCGAGGCGCGCGAAGTGATGCGCCTTTCAGCGCGGCTTGATGAGGCTTTCGCCCGGGCAACAGGGGCGCGCCGGGAGCGGCTTCACGCCTTGGACCGTTTGCGTGAAACCATGGGGTATCGCGCGACGTTGGCGCGTGGCTATGCGGTGGTGCGCGCCGAGGGCCAGTTGGTGACCACTGCGGCACAGGCGGCCGAGGCCGGGCTCTTGGAAATCGAATTCGCAGATGCGCGTCTGGCCGCTTTACCTTCTGCGACGACTGCGTCTGCGGCCCCGCGAGGGCGCAAATCGGCAAAATCCGAGCCGCCCCCCGAGCAAGGCACGCTTTTGTAACGCCGCCCGCCGCCGCACCGGGCGATCGCTCTAGGCTTCAGACGCCGATTTTCGGACCAAGACACAGCAGCGGCTCGCCGCTTTGTTCTACCTCATACAGCAAGCTTTGGCTGGGATCGTTTTGAAATCGCGCCACCAAGCCGCTGGCGGCGCGCTCAAAGCTCCAGCATTGCGGGTCGGGGTTGTCGTCATAGACGAAGCAAATCAGCCCTGCTTCCTCATACCACTGCCCGTCTTTGCAATCGCCATCAAGAAACGACCAGCGCACGCGCCGCCCTTCAAGGTATTCCTCGCCCCCATAAGGGCTGCCTGCGGAGCCGTAATAGAAGGTTTTGCCGCGCGTATAGGCATCAAATTCCGCTGCGGTCATCCGCGTTTCGGCGGCCCCCAGCAGACTGGGCAGTACCATCAAGAGGAAGGCTGCTCTTTTCATGCTCTCAGCATGCCTCAAACGCGATCTTCTCGCTAGTGCCGCAACGAGAGGCTGGCGAAAAGTTGAGAAGCGGCCCTAGAGTGGCGCATGGTAAATGCATTTCTCATCGCAGGCGGTGGCGCGGCTTTGGCCTATTGGGCCGTGGTGCGCTGGCCGCCCTCGCTGGGGCGCAGTGCGCTCAAGACCGCCGCACTGGGCTTGCCGCTTCTTGGATTGGCACAGGCGGGATGGCCGCTGCTGGCCCTTTTGGGGCTGGCGGCCTGTGTCTTGGGGGATCTGGCGTTGTCACGACCGGGGGAGCGGGCGCTCAAGGCCGGGATTGGCGCGTTTGCTCTGGGTCATATCGCCTATGTGGCCGCGATGGTGCAGGCGGGTGATCTGGTTTTGCCCACCACAGCGCTGCCGCTTGTTGGATGTGCAGCTCTTGTGGTCTTGGGTCTTTCTACGCGGCGCTGGCTCTTGCCCTACGCGGGGGCGCTGCGCCCTGCGGTGGCGATCTATGTGGCGCTGATCTTGTTGATGGGGATCACAGCATTCCTGCGGCAACCGATTTCCCCTTGGCTCATCACAGGCGCATTAAGCTTTGTGGCCTCCGATTTGATTCTCGCGATAGAGCTCTTTCGGTTGGGCGAAAACCGCTGGAGAGCGCTGACCGCGCGGCTGGTCTGGCCGCTCTACATTGCCGGGCAGGCGGGCATTATGGCGGGTCTTGGGCCTTTGGGGTGATGCGCGGGCCTTTTCATCGCGCGCAGAACGGCTTAGGTGAGAGAAAACAGCGCAAGAGAGACGGCCCATGTCCCTGTTCGGCAAGCTCAAGGAGCGGCTCTTCAAATCCTCTACCAAGATTGACGAGGGCCTGACCGCGCTTGTCGATGAGGGCGCGTCCAAAGCGCCTCCAGAGACCTCTCCAGAGATCCTCCCAGAGACCTCCCCAGAGTTGCCGCCCGCGACGATGCCCGTGACGCCAGTCGTCGCCGCACCTACACCGCCTTCAACGGCCCCCCGGCCGGCCGCGAAACCCGCAGCCCCTCCCAGCGCTGCCCCAGAGCGCCCAGCGCCTGCGTCAAGCGCCGCTGCCCCCGACAAGCCCGGCCTTTTGGGGCGGCTCTTTCGCCGTGAAGACAGCGCCGCGCCGCGCCGTCTGGTGGATGATGCCATGCTCGAAGATCTTGAAGATTTGCTCATTCAGGCCGATCTGGGCGTCGATACTGCCTCGCGGGTTACTGCCAACCTTGCCGAAGACCATTTCGGCAAGCGCCTCTCGGCACATGAAATCAAATCCGCCCTTGCCGCTGAAATCGCGCGCATCATGGAACCCGTGGCCAAACCGATGCCGCTTTACCCATCGACGCCACAGGTCGTGTTGGTCGTCGGTGTCAACGGTTCTGGCAAGACCACAACAATCGGAAAACTGGCCTCGCAATTCCGCGCTGCTGGCAAATCGGTTGTTATTGCTGCCGGGGATACATTCCGTGCCGCTGCCGTCGAGCAATTGCAGGTCTGGGGCGAGCGGGCAGGTGTCCCAGTCTTGACCGCTCCCGAGGGCTCTGATCCCGCGTCACTTGCGTTTGACGCAATGGAACAAGCGCGCCGCGATGGGGCAGACCTGTTGCTGATCGATACCGCCGGACGCTTGCAAAACCGTCAAGATTTGATGGAAGAACTCTCGAAAATCGTGCGGGTTATCCGCAAAAAAGATCCCGAAGCGCCGCATAATACGCTTCTCGTGCTCGATGCGACCACCGGGCAAAATGCCCTCAGCCAAGTCGAGATTTTCCGCAAACTCGCAGATGTCTCGGGCCTTGTGATGACCAAGCTCGACGGCACTGCCAAGGGCGGTGTTCTGGTCGCCTTGGCCGACAAGTTTGGCCTTCCGATTCACGCCATCGGATTGGGCGAAACCATCGACGATCTGGCCCCCTTCGATCCCGAGGAATTTGCCGCAGCCCTGACCGGGCTAGATCGTTCATGAACGCGCAGCTGTGTGACGTCCTCGGGCGGACTGCCCAAACATGATCGAATGGTTGGCCGCCATTGAAGGCACTGAAACAGGCCATGATGTGGCTTTGGCGCTGGCGCTGCTGGCGGCGTTTCTGCATGCGGTGTTTGGGGCATTGCAAAAGGGGCGCTATGATCCTTGGCTGATGCGCGGTGCTATTGATTTCAACTACTTGCTCATTGCCTTGCCTGTTGCGCTCTTCCTCGTTCCGCGCCCTACTCCCTTTGTCTGGGCCTTGCTGGGGGGCGCATTTGTCATTCATACGCTCTACAAGCTTCTTCAGGCACAGGCCTATTCCAAAGGGGCCTACACCGTCGTCTATCCTGTGGTGCGGGGCACGGGGCCGCTCTTTACCGTTTTTGGCGCATGGCTGCTTTTTGAAGAAGTGTTCACGCCTGTTCAATGGATGGGGGTGGGGGTATTGCTTTCGGGCATTTTTGGCCTCGCCCTTTACAATTACCGCTATCTCACGGCGGCGCGCGACACTTTGGTGCAGGCTTTGGGCCTTGCGGTTGTAACGGGATTGTTCGTCGCCCTCTACACCACCTATGATGCCTATGGTGTGCGCGCAGCGGCCAATCCCTTTACCTTTATCGCGTGGTTCTTTGTGCTCGATGGCATTGTTTTCCCCCCGATCAGCTATTTGCATTGGCGCGCGATGCCAAACCGTCCCGCGCCCAAGCCCTTGATGCTGCGTGGCCTGATTGGCGCGTTCATCGCGTTCTTTTCCTTCGGTTCGATCATGATGGCCACGCGCCTCGACAAGGTGGGCGAAGCTGCGATATTGCGCGAAACCTCCACGGTCTTTGCCGCACTCATCGGCTGGCTTGTGCTGAAAGAAACCGTTGGACCCCGCCGCATCGCGCTGATGTGTTTGATTGCACTTGGCGCCGTGATAGTTGAGTTCGGGGGTTAACCCCAATCCCCCTCGGGCCGCGTCATGGCCCAAGACCCAAGGAGACACTATGGCCGAACGCACAATCCATCCGCTGGTGAAATCAGTTCTCGAATTTGGCCCGGTGCTGGCGTTTTTCGCCGCCTATCTCATGCTGAAAGACGAGATATTCACCATTCGTGGCACGGAGTATGAGGGCTTCATTCTGGTCACAGCGGGGTTCGTGCCCTTGATGGTTCTCTCTACGGGGATTTTGTGGAAACTCACGGGCAAGCTGTCAAAAATGCAGGCCCTGACGCTGATCTTGATCGTGGTCTTTGGGGGATTGTCGGTCTGGCTCAATGATGAGCGGTTTTTCAAGATGAAACCGACGATGATCTACTTGCTGTTCGGCTTCATCTTGGGCTTTGGCCTTTGGCGCGGCGAAAGCTATCTCAGGGTGGTGATGGAAGAAATGATGCCCCTCAAGCCAGAGGGCTGGATGATCCTAACCCGACGCCTGTGCTATTTCTTCTTGGCACTTGCTGTGCTGAACGAAGCGATCTGGCGTACGCAAACCACCGAAACATGGGTGTATTTCAAAACCTTCGGCCTGAGCTTGGCGATTTTTGGCTTCTTCATCTCGCAGGGCAAACTCTTTGGCCGCTACGGTATCTCCGAGGATGACAAAGCCTGAGCAGGCTCAGGTTTTTCGGCCAAAAAGCACGCTTTCGGCGCGTTTGTCAGCTTGCACCGGGGTGCGAAGCTCTGCATGCAGCGCCCGCCCTCGCATTACACCGGGGCGATTGCCCACCTCCGCAAGCCATCGCGCCAGATGCGGCTTGTCGTCAAGCGTCTGCTCTTGGCCTTCCCAAAGCGAGGCCCAAGGCCAAATCGCCATGTCCGCAATCGAGAAAAACGCGCCTGCCACAAAGGCCCGATCTGCCAGCCGCGTGTCCAGCACCCGGTAAAGGCGGCCTACCTCGCTACGATAGCGGTCCTTGGCATAGGGCAGGTCTTGAGGCGGATCCATGACAGGGGCGTATTTCAGAAAGTGATGCGCTTGGCCCGCCATTGGCCCCACGCCTCCCATTTGCCACATCAGCCATTGATCCACTTCGATCTGATCGCGCGCCGTGGCGCCATAGAATTGCCCGGTCTTGCGGGCGAGATATTGCAAAATTGCGCCAGACTCGAACAGCGAGACCGGTGCGCCATCCGGACCGTCCGGGTCGACGATTGCGGGCATGCGGTTGTTTGGTGACAGCTTGAGAAACTCTGGCTTGAACTGATCGCCTTCGCGGATATTCACCAGATGCACCTGATAAGGCAGCCCCATCTCTTCTAGGGCAATCGATATTTTCCAACCATTGGGCGTGGGCCAAAAATGGAAATCAATGCTCATCGTGGTCATCTCCTGTTTCGCCGCAGGATGCGTCCAGATCATGCCGGGTGCAAGAGGCCAAGGCCGGGCATCTTGGGCGAAGGTGATCGGGTGGCCAAAAGCGAAAGCGGCCATTCTTCTGGGTGGCGCAATATCTCGCGATGCAGCGCCATAGCGCCCGGATTTGCATAGCCCGCCCAATGGCATAGCGCCCGGCGCCTCAGCGTCAGCCCCATGCCGCGGGCTGCCAAAAGCGCTTGCAGTCCCGGTGCATCAAGATGCAGATCCACGCGGTTTTGCGCCCAACCCAGCCCCCCGGCGATACCCGCCCCCATACCCGTGTCCGGCCCGACATCAACGCGGCCCAGGCCCTGTGTCGTCTTGGGGCGCGCGTGCCGCAGGGCCCGTGCAAAGATCAGGTCAAAGGCCGCATTGGCGCGCCATGTGACATTGATCAGTTCCGCCTGTCGCCCGGCAGGCGTTGCAAGCGCTTCAAGCGCCGTCTTGCGCCATTCCGCCCCGGCCAGCGCGACGATCCGGCCCATGTCCCCGGCATCCAGCCATGGCAGCGCGGCCAAAATCACCCGCACGCCCAGCGAATGCCCAATCGCATGCACAGGCCGCCCCCCTGACCCCAAGCGCAGGCTTGCAATCACCGAGGCCAACATACGCCCCGCTTCTCCGGCGCGGCAATAGGCCTCTCTCAATCCACAGCGCGCATGCCAACCAATCGCCACGCATAGCCCGGTGCTCTGCGCGCTGGCATCGAAACCCAACCCCTCAGGCCAACTCGTCACCCCGGTGTCACCAAGGCCAAAAATGTGCCGATGCGGGCAATGGCGGGAATGTCCCGGCTCAAAATTCCAGCCATGCACCATCACGATGATCGGTCCACTGCTCTGCCGGGCAGCCCGCGCCAAAGCCGAGCCCGCAGGCCGACCCCGCCCATGGATCTCTGCCCCCTCTGGTCCGATATTCACCCGCAAAATGGCCATTTTCCCTCACTCGCTGTGGTCCTTGATCTTGAAACTCCCGCTAACCGCAGGCTGCGACCAAGGCGTGACGGTTCGGTAAACGTCGCGTGACAGACTGCGCCTCTTGCCTTCGGATCTGTTGACGAGGCAGCGCGTGGGGCGTAAATGGCGGTCGTGGCGATTTGTTACCGGATTGCGGGCCACTTTAAATAAGCCGCTAAAGAGGTCAGCCCGAGGGATCCCCCGCGCCTGACCGCGTACGGGGTTTTTTTATGGGCAAAAGCGCCCGAAGGGATGCGACATGACACAAGGCAGGTCAAAAGACGGCACGGCTCAAAATCAAGGCAAGAACCGGGAAAACTGGAGCAAACGCACCCAGCTCGTTCATGGGGGCACGCGGCGCAGCCAGTATAACGAAGTCTCCGAAGCAATTTTTCTGACCCAAGGCTTTGTCTATGACACCGCCGAGCAAGCCGAAGCCCGTTTCATCAAAGTCGGCGACGATGAATTCATCTATGCGCGCTATGGCAACCCCACCGTGCGGATGTTTGAGGATCGGATTTCGGCATATCTGGGGTTTGAAGATGGTTTTGCCTGCGCCTCTGGCATGGCGGCGGTCAATGGCGCGCTCACGGCGCTTTTGAAAGCGGGCGATCACGTTGTGGCCTCGCGCGCGCTGTTCGGATCTTGCCTTTACGTGCTGCAAGATGTGCTCGCGCGCTTTGGTGTCGAAGTGACGTTGATCGACGGGACGAATAACGCCGCTTGGGATGCGGCTTTGCGGCCCAATACCCGGCTGGTGTTTCTCGAATCAATCTCGAACCCGACGCTGGAAGTGATCGACCTGCGATATGTCTGTGACGCGGCGCATAAGGTCGGCGCTTTGGTGCTTGTCGATGATGCCATGGCCACGCCAGTGTTTTCCTACGCCAAGGAATGCGGAGCCGACATTGCCATCGTCTCGACCACCAAACATGTGGACGGGCAGGGGCGGATGCTGGGGGGAATCATCTGTGGCGACAAAGCTCTGATCCGTGGCCCGATCGAGGCCTATATGAAGCACACGGGCGGGGCGATGAACCCTTTTGCCGCTTGGACCCATCTCAAGGCCTTGGAAACCATGGAGCTGCGTGTGCGCGCCCAAGCGACGGCCGCGCTGCATGTCGCCGATGCGCTGGCGGGCCATCCCAAACTCTCGGCGGTGCGCTATCCAACCCACCCCAAACATCCTCAATATGATCTCGCCTGCGCGCAGGCCCCCTTTGGCGGCACCGTGCTGACGCTGGATGTAAGGGGCGGTAAAGACGCCTGTTTCCGCTTTCTCAACGCCTTGGAAACAGTGTTGATTTCCAATAACTTCGCAGATGCAAAGTCCATCGCCACGCATCCTGCCACCACCACCCATCAGCGCCTGCCACAAGACCAGAAAGACCTCTTGGGCATCACGCCCGGTTTGGTGCGCCTTTCCATCGGTCTCGAAGACCCGGCTGACTTGATCGCAGACCTCACTGCCGCGTTGGAGGCGGTATAAGTTTTTTCCTTTGAAGTGATCCATTATGTCGATTGCGGCGTAATTCTAATCGGATTTGGGAAAACGCGGTGGTTACCCTATATTAGAGTGACCGCCGGACCGCAGAGGGGACCGCCATGAACTTTCATACGCCGGCACTGAACCGCCAGCCGTCGCGTGCAGAAGCCGAAGAGGCTTTGGCCCGGCTGCGCGCTTGGGCGGCACGCGCGACGGAAGCGGAAATTACTGATCTCGACCCCGGCGTGACGGCGCTTCTTACCGCCGCGCCCGATTCCTACCCGGTGCTGTCGCGGCTCTATCCGCATGGCTTCGAAGCGACCGCGTCTTACAAAGACACGCTTCCCGACCTGCAAAATGGCCCCTCTTCGCTCATTCGGGGCGCAAAACGGCAGATCCAGCACGTTGGCATCTCCAATTTTCGCTTGCCCATCCGCTTTCACACACGCGATGGCGCCGATCTGACGCTTGAAACCAGCGTGACGGGCACTGTCAGCCTTGAGGCGGACAAAAAAGGCATCAACATGAGCCGCATCATGCGCTCTTTCTACAAGCATGCCGAAAAGACATTCAGCTTCGAAACAGTCGAAGCGGCGCTTGATGATTATAAGACCGACCTCGAAAGCTTTGATGCCCGCATTCAAATGCGCTTTAGCTATCCAGTGAAGGTGCAATCGCTGCGCTCGGGTCTGGAAGGCTATCAATATTATGACATCGCGCTCGAATTGATCGAGAGCGCAGGCGTGCGGAAGAAAATCCTGCACCTCGATTATGTCTATTCCTCTACCTGCCCCTGCTCGCTCGAACTGTCCGAGCACGCCCGTCAGTATCGTGGCCAATTGGCGACGCCGCATTCGCAGCGCTCCGTTGCGCGGGTCTCGCTGGAAATCAAAGACGGCGCGGTCTTGTGGTTCGAGGATGTGATTGCCATGGCGCGGTCAGCGGTTCCCACGGAAACCCAAGTGATGGTGAAGCGCGAAGACGAGCAGGCGTTTGCCGAATTGAACGCAGCCAATCCAATTTTCGTCGAAGATGCCGCGCGCCTGTTTTGCCGCGAATTGCAAGATGATGAGCGCGTTGGTGATTTCCGCGTTATCGCCAGCCACCAAGAAAGCTTGCACAGCCATGATGCTGTGTCGGTTTTGGTGGAAGGCAGCACATTCGCCGCCGAGAGCCTGGACCCCCGGCTCTTCCAATCCCTGTTTCATATTGGGTGACGGCGGTTTTCGCTAATCCGAGAACCTGACGAAACCTGATCCACCCCCTTGGAGCCCCCGCCCCCAAGGGGGTGTTGTGCATTTTCCGGTGGGGGGCGCATTGGGCCGCGATACACCTATTTTGTGGCAGGGCCGGGTCCGCCCCATGCCGCAGCGTTGCTCTGCCTTATTTTTGCTGCAATGCAGCAAATGCAGGGCGGCCATGCAGAGTTGGTAGTGGTAAAGTCATCCTCACTGACCTATTTTCAGTCACAGGGAGGAAACCACAGCAACTCAAGCCGCAAAGGTTTCCAAAAAAATGGCACAACTGAGCATCAATATCGCATCCCCCGCCCGTGGCGTTTCGACGGTCCTGTCGCAAGCGCTTTCTTCGGTCTGGGAATTCATCATCGCCTACGGGGAATCGAAATCGCGCTCGGCGCAGATCGACGCTCTCAATGCGATGTCTGACGAAGACTTGGCGCGTCGCGGAATCACGCGGTCGGGCATCGTCTCCTACGTTTTTTCAGACGTTGGCTTTCTCTAAGGCTTACGTCTTCCGGATCAGGTTTCGGCGCGTTCGCGGTGGCCCGCGCTGAAAGTCCTGCCCCCCTTCGGCCTTGCGCCGGGGCAGGGCGGGCTTGACAGCGCGCGGGGCAGCGGCCAAGCCTCTGCCACTATGATCGACCTGCGCCCCACTGGATATGTCATTGGTCTTTTGATTGCTGCCCTTGGGTTTGCAATGGTGCCGCCTATGCTGGTGGACCTTGCCGAGGGGCGCGAAGAATGGCCGGTGTTTTTCGAGAGCGCAGTGCTCACACTCTTTGTGGGCAGCCTGACAGCGCTTGCCTGTCGTGACACCCGCAACAATGGCCTCACGATCCAACAGGCCTTCATTCTCACAGTCGGCACATGGGCGATCTTGCCTTTGTTTGGGGCGCTTCCTTTCGTGATGGGCGCCACAGAGGCCCGGTTGGTCGATGCCTATTTCGAGGCGATGTCCGGCCTCACTACCACAGGGGCCACCGTTTTCAGCGAACTTGAAAGCCTGCCAAAGGGTCTGCTGCTGTGGCGTGGCATTTTGCAATGGTTGGGTGGCCTCGGGATCGTGATCGTCGCCATGCTGTTTTTGCCCATCATGCGGGTGGGGGGGATGCAATATTTCAAAAGCGAAGGGTTTGACACGCTGGGCAAGGTGATGCCGCGGGCGCTCGACATCTCGCAAGGTTTGCTCACAGTCTATGTCGCGCTGACGATGGCCGCGCTCGTGGTGTTCATGGCGCTTGGCATGTCAGGCTTTGACGCGACGGTCCATGCCTTTACCTCGGTTTCTACCGGGGGCTTTTCCACGTCGGATGCCTCTTTCGCGGGGTTTTCCCATAGCCTGCAATATGCGGGCGTCGTGTTTATGTTTCTCGGCTCCATCCCTTTCGTGCGCCTCATTCTGCTCGCGCAGGGTCATGCAGGCCCGCTGTGGCGCGACACCCAAGCGCGCACCTATTTCCGCTGGATTTGCTACGCTGTTGCGATTTCGGTCGTTTATCGCTCCTTCCAAGAGGGTGGGTTCAGCGAAGAGATTTTCCGCAACACGCTCTTTAATTCCGTCTCGATCATGTCCGGCACAGGCTATGGCGACGGGGATGTAATGGCGTGGGGCCATTTGCCCTTTGCGGTGCTGATCGTAATTGGCGCGATAGGCGGTTGCACGGGATCGACCGGGTGCTCGATCAAGGTTTTTCGATTCATGGTGATGATCGAGGCCCTCAAGACCCAGCTCAAGCGCGTGCGAAGCCCGTCGATGATCACCACGCCGCGCCTCGATGGCCATGTCCTCGCCGAAGACGTGATCAGCTCGGTCATCGTGATGTTCACGGCCTTTGTTCTGGGCTTCGGCATTCTGGCTGTGATCTTGTCGCTGACGGGGCTGAATTTTATCGAGTCGCTGACGGCTGCTTGGACATCGATCTTTAATATCGGGCCTGCTTTTGGGCCGCGCGTGGCGCCCTCGGGCTCGCTGGAAAATTTCCCCGATGCTGCCAAATGGGCAATGTCTATCGGTATGCTTTTGGGCCGCCTTGAACTGATCTCGGTGCTGGTGCTCTTTCGGGCATCCTTCTGGCGCGGCTGAGCGCGTCAGAACCCGCCAGAACTCGCCAGAGCATGACGACCAAAGCATGACGACCAAAGCATAGGAAAGGCGGGGGGCGGCGCACCGCCCCCGCCAGATCATTCCGCCCAGCAGCTCACCAGAACTGTCATCGTTTCGCCTTTGCTGGTCAGATCCACTGCCGCCAATTGCTCCGTGTCACGAGACGCCCGCAAGGTAATGCCCGCCGGGGCCAGAACCTGCCCCAACGCCGCCCCTTCCAGCACATAGGCCACAGTGGCGGGCAATTGCCGCGCGCCTGTCGCAGGGGGCACCAAGAGGCCAATGACCGCACCCGCTCCATCCAAGACAGGCCCACCCGCATCTTCGGGCAAGGCATCAAGATCAAGCCGTGTGATCTCCTCCTCGCCGCCCAATCCGCGCACATCCGCCACCCGGCCAAAGGTGAGGGTGGAGCGATCTAATGCCGCGCCATAGGAATAGCCCGCTGCCGCGACTTCCGATTGCAACCGCGCCTCGCCCGCGGCCACTTCGGCCACGCCGCGCGGCGCCAAGGCCGTCAGCGGCTCCAACAGCGCCACACCCGAAGCGGCATCGGACAGCAATACCTTGGCCTCAACCTCGTCATCCAAGGTGATCCGTGCACAGCCTTCGACTGCATCGCGCACGGTTGCAACCCGGCCCACCTCATCCACAAACACGCCCGAGCGCGTCAGCTTGGGCTTGCGGATCTTGAGCCCCGCCACCAGGTCCACCGATTGCCCCGAAGCACTCAGCATCGCCGGATCAATCGTGCCGGGCAGGCGGGTAAAGCTGGCCTGCATCTCCCCCAAAAGCCGCGTGCGCCTCTCTTCATCCCCCGCAGGCCAGATCAGCGTAAAGCCCTTGATCTCGCCATTTTGCAGCTTGGCTTCGGTGTGAGAAATGAAATCCTTGCCCTCGCCCACCAGATAGAACCCGCTGTTATCGCGTGACCGCGCCCCCTCGGGCGGGATAATCGATAGCGTCTGCAAGATGTCATAAAGCCCAAACAGCGTGGCCTGATCGCCTTCTTGGCTGATCAAAAGCACCCGCGCCGGGATATCCCCAATGCTGTCATAATGGGCAAAGGGGGGTTCGTATTTGCTGAAGGCCACCAAGGCTTTCGGCATGGCCATCTCAACACCTGCTGCTTCGTCGCGGACGATTTGCAAATCGAGCCCATCAAGAATTGCGTTATACGCCCCCACCAGCGCCGCGCGTTGTTTGGTTGTCATCACACCGGTGACGGAATAGCCGTTCGCCGCTTGCCAATTGGCCATGGAAGACCGCGTGCCACGCCCAAAGGCGCCATCAATGGCCCCGGTATAATGCCCGGCCCATTTGAGCGCCACTTGCAGCGCCTCGCGCTCCTGACGGCTCAGCGCCGCTTCCGAGTTCCGCGCCTCGCGCTCGGTTTCGTCTGGCTCTGCCTCGGGCGGCGACAGGCTTTCGGATGTCGCGACAGGGGCCACAGGCTCGGGCGTTGCCGCCGGAACCACGGGCTGTGATGTCACGGCCGGGGCAAGAGCCGCGCCCCCAATCGGCCAGAACTGCTGACGATAGGTGCCAGGAAGCGCGACAAAACTGTCGCGTGGGATCGATCCTTCGGCGCGAAAGGCCCGTAGCACCTGTTCTGCGTCGATCCGGCGATACGGGCCCAAGGCCACCGCATACCAGCCGCCACCTATATCAAACCCGTTCACGTCATCGAGTTTCGCCGCGTAATTTCGTGCTGCCGTCTGCGCTTGCGCCAAAGTGGGCTGTGCCTCGATCTGGACGAAAACCACATCCTCGCTTTGCGCCCGGAGTGCGCCTGCCGCTATCACCAGCCAAACCGCAGCAATCGTAATCAAACGTTTCATATTGGAAATCCGCTCTTCCCTGCTTTTCCTAATTGTGGACGGTTCTAGCAAATCCTCCGGGAGGTGCATCCAAATTATGCGTGTTCTAGGGCTTAGCAGGCCTTGCAGTTTCAGTTTCACGGTACATTTGCGGCTTGGGTTGGGGGAAAATAGCTGCAAAAAGGCCCGCCCCACGTTCCCCCCGCCCATTGACCGCAGGGGGGCCGGGCCGTAGGTAAGGCGCGCATCCCAAAAGCCCCGCGAGGACGCGTTATATGACCGACACTGTGACCAAACCCCGTTCCTTTCAGGAAATCATCCTGAGGCTCCAGTCCTACTGGGCTTCCAAGGGCTGCGCGGTGCTGCAACCCTATGACATGGAAGTGGGCGCAGGCACCTTCCACCCGGCCACCACTTTGCGCGCGCTGGGCACCAAGGCGTGGGCCGCGGCCTATGTCCAGCCGTCGCGCCGCCCCACCGATGGGCGCTACGGTGAGAACCCCAATCGCCTCCAGCACTATTACCAATATCAGGTGCTGATCAAACCCTCGCCCCCCGATCTGCAAAACCTCTATCTGGGCTCCCTCAAGGCCATCGGCATCGACACCGATCTGCACGATATTCGCTTCGTCGAAGATGACTGGGAAAGCCCCACCTTGGGCGCATGGGGGCTTGGCTGGGAAGTGTGGTGCGATGGCATGGAAGTGTCACAATTCACCTACTTCCAGCAGGTTGGCGGCCATGATTGCACCCCGGTTTCCGGTGAGTTGACCTATGGGCTTGAGCGTCTGGCGATGTATGTCTTGGGCGTCGATCATGTCATGGACATGCCGTTCAATGATCCGTCTGCGCCAATTGCGCTGAAATATGGCGATATCTTCCGCCAGACCGAGGAAGAATATTCGCGCCACAACTTTGATGGAGCCAATACCGAGAACCTGTTTCAGCATTTCAAAGATGCCGAAGCCGAGTGCCAGCGCCTCTTGGCGATGGACGATCTCGATCCCCGCTCTGGCAAACGCATTGTCATGGCCCACCCGGCCTATGACCAATGCATCAAGGCCTCTCATCTCTTCAACTTGCTGGATGCGCGCGGCGTGATTTCCGTCACCGAGCGCCAAGCTTATATTGGTCGTGTGCGTGCCTTGGCCAAACTCTGCGCCGATGCTTTCGTGCGGACCGACGCCGGAGGATATCAGGCATGACGATGGGTAAATTTCTCGCGGGGTTGATCGTGATTTCAGCATTGCTCGTCGGCGCTGGCGTTTATTACATGCAGGTTTATGCGCTCTACACGACGGTTTCGGCCAAGGGCGTGGGCGATGTGGAAATGACCCGCATCGACGGCAACATTCCCGAGCCCGTGCTCTATTCGGACTTCGAAGCGATCGACAGCGACAGCTCTCCCATTCGCTACCGCGCCTGCTTTCGCACTGAAATGTCCGCGGCCATGATGACCGAGACCTATGTGCCCTACGAAAAAGCCGAGCCGCGCAACGCGCCCAATTGGTTCGGGTGCTTTGACGCGAAAGAAATCGGCACAGCCCTCGAAGAAGGTCGCGCGCTGGCGTTCCTTGGCACGTCCAACATCCATTACGGCATCGACCGCGTCGTGGCCGTTCTGCCTGACGGGCGCGGCTTTATCTGGCACCAGATCAATCGCTGCGGCGAAGTGGTCTTTGACGGCCAGCAAGCTCCAGATGACTGCCCCAAGCCCCCTGCGGCTTCGGCTGTGAAAGGCAACTGATATGGCCGATTTGCTGATCGAACTCTTCTCCGAAGAAATCCCCGCCCGTATGCAGGCAAAAGCCGCCGATGACCTCAAGCGCATGGTCACCGATGGGCTGGTTGACGCGGGCCTCACCTATGCGGCCGCCGCTGCTTTTGCGACGCCGCGCCGGCTTTGCCTTGCCCTTGAGGGTCTGGACGCCCAGTCAAAACCTGTCGTCGAAGAGCGCAAAGGCCCCAATACGTCTGCGCCGCAACAGGCGCTTGATGGCTTTCTACGCTCGACAGGGCTGACGATTGAGCAGCTCGAAAAGCGCGCCGACAAGAAAGGCGAAGTCTGGTTTGCCGTGATGAAAAAGCCGGGCCGCCCCGCTGCTGAGATCATCGCCGAAACACTCGAAGCCACGATCCGCACCTTCCCATGGCCCAAATCCATGCGTTGGGGCACAGGGGCGCTGCGCTGGGTCCGCCCGCTGCATTCCATCCTGTGCCTGCTGTCGTCAGAAGCGGGGGCCGATGTCGTGCCCCTTTCCGTCGATGGCATCGCTTCGGGCGACAGCACCGAAGGCCACCGTTTCATGGCGCCGGGCCGTTTCTCGGTCTCATCGTTTGAGGATTACCGTGCCAAACTCAAGCGGGCCTTCGTCGTTCTCGACCCCACAGAACGCGCCAATGCGATCTGGGCGGATGCCAGCGCACAGGCTTTCGCCAATGGTCTGGAACTTGTCGAAGATCGCGGTCTTTTGGCCGAAGTTTCGGGCCTCGTGGAATGGCCCGTCGTGCTGATGGGCAAGATCGGCGAAGAATTCCTAGGGCTTCCGCCAGAAGTGCTGCAAACCTCGATGAAAGAGCATCAGAAATTCTTTTCCGTGCGAAACCCCAAGACAGGCCGCATTGAGCGCTTTGTCACTGTGGCCAATCGCGAAACCGCCGATCACGGCGAAACCATCCTCAAAGGCAACCAAAAGGTGCTCTCTGCGCGGCTTTCCGATGCGCGCTTCTTCTGGGAAAACGACCTTCGCGTCGCCAAGGCAGGCATGGGCGAGTGGCTCGACGGCCTCAAATCCGTGACCTTCCACAACAAACTCGGCTCCCAAGCCGACCGCATTGAACGCATCGCCGCCCTTGCGCGCGAAATCGCGCCCCTCGTGGGCGCAGATGCCGCCCAAGCCGAAGAAGCCGCCCGCATCGCCAAGGCCGATCTGCGTTCTGGCATGGTGGGGGAATTCCCCGAACTCCAAGGCGCGATGGGCCGCTACTACGCGCTCGAAGCCGGACGCGCCGCCGCTGTGGCCGATGCCGCCCGCGACCATTACTCGCCCCTCGGCCCGTCCGACGCCGTGCCCACCGCGCCCGTTTCAGTGGCCGTGGCTCTGGCCGACAAGATCGACACGCTCACAGGCTTCTGGGCCATCGACGAAAAGCCCACAGGTTCCAAAGACCCCTTCGCGCTGCGCCGCGCGGCATTGGGGGTCACACGCCTCATCGTCAGCAACAGCGTGCGCGCCCCGCTCGCAGAGGTTTTTGCCAAAGGCTACGCGGGCAATGACGGGGCCGACCTCCTCGCCTTCTTCCATGACCGCCTCAAGGTCTTCCTCAAAGACCAAGGCATCCGTCACGACGTGATCGACGCTTGCCTTGCCATGCCCGGCAACGATGACCTGACCCTCCTCGTGAAGCGCGCCGAAGCGCTCAACGCCACGCTCGCCACCGAAGACGGCGCAAACCTTGTGGCTGGCTTCAAACGCGCCGCCAATATCCTCAGCCAAGCCGAGGCAAAAGACGGCGTCGAATATAGCTACGGCGCAGATGTGAAATTTGCGGAAACCGACGAGGAGCGCAGTCTTTTTGCCGCGCTCGATGCTGCCGAAACGCGCATCGCCCCTGCCATGGCCAAAGAAGACTTCGCCGCCGCCATGGCTGCGATGGCTGGCCTTCGCGCGCCTGTGGATGCCTTCTTCACCGCTGTGCAGATCAATACCGACAATCAAATCGTGCGCCGGAACCGTCTCAACCTGTTGAGCCGGATTCGCACACTCTGCCTCTCGGTGGCGGACCTCACGAAACTCGACGGTTGACACTTTAAGTGACACCCCCGCGCTTGCAATGACAGGCGCGGGGGGCCATGCTGCGCGCGAAAACAGGAGTCGCCGCAGTGCAGCACGTGGACCTCGGGCAAGACCCCAACGTCACTTTTATTACCCCCACCGCGCCCATGTCGCCCGCGACGCATGGCGGGCGGGCCAAATGCTTGCAGCGCCTTGTGCGCCTTGATTTGCCTGTGCCCAAAACCGTGGCGTTGTCTTTTGATGCGGTGCATCGGATCGCCTCGGGCGAAATCCTCGATATGGGGCGGCTATTGGCGCCTTTCGGACCAAACCCGCTGCTTTGCGTGCGTCCTTCCTCCGAAGACCCCGACTGGGGTGGGCCGGGCGCAATCCTGAACATCGGTATGAATGATGCCCGTTTCGTCGATATGTGCGACGAACATGGCGCCGATGCTGCCACAGCCGCCTATATTCGGTTCGTGCAAAGCTACGCGGTGCATGTTGCGCGCCTTGACCCGGATATTTTCGACGATGGGGGCCTCACCGGGCCAGAAGGCCTATCGGAAATGCTGCGCGCCTATGAGGACGAAACCGACGAACCCTTCCCGCAAGATCCGGGCCGTCAACTCTCCGAGGTGCTCCGCTCGATGGCGCGCGCTTGGGAAGGCACCACCGCGCGCCTTTTGCGCCAAGCCAAAGGGGCGCCCGCAGATGCCGGGCTTGGCCTTGTGGTGCAGGAAATGGCCTTGGGCCTTGGCCATGGCGAAAGCGGCTCCGGTGTGATCCAATTGGTGAACTCCCAAACAGGTTTGCCCCAGATTACAGGGCGTTACCTGTCGCAAAGCCAAGGGCGTGACGCGCTGTCCGAGGCCGAAGCCATCTTCCTGAGCCGCGATCCGCGCGGCCCTTCTCTCGAAGATTTGGCGCCTGCCGCCTATACCGACTTGATCCGCATTACTGCACTCATGCGGAAAAAGCTCCGCGAAGAAATGCAGGCAGAGTTCACCATCGAAAATGGCCATGTACATATTCTCGACGGTGTGCGCGTGGCACGCTCCGCTCAGGCCGCCGTGCGGATCGCGGTGGCCTTGGCCGAAGATGGCATCATTCCCCGCGAAGAGGCGCTCTTGCGCGTAGAGCCGCGCGCGATCAACGAAATGCTGCACCGTCAAGTCGACCCGGACGCCCCGCGTGACCGCATCGCCAAGGGTATCGCGGCCAGTCCCGGCGCCGCGTCGGGCCGGATCGTGTTTTCCGCCAATGAAGCACAAGCCAGTGCGGCGCGCGGCGAGCCCTGCATTCTCGTGCGCCGTGAAACCTCCCCCGAAGATATTCGCGGCATGCATTCCTCGGTGGCGGTGCTGACCGAACGCGGCGGCATGACCAGCCACGCAGCAGTGATTGGCCGCGGCATGGGCTTGCCCTGCGTTGTCGGGGCCTCTGACATCAAATACGACGCCCGCAAGAACGGCATTGTAGGCCCCGATGGCCGCTTGTTCCGGGCTGGCGACGTGATCACAATCGACGGCACCACGGGCGATGTATTGGCCGGCGAAGCGCCGATGCTGGAAGCCGCTCAAGACGACGCCTTCCAAGTGTTGATGGGCTGGGCAGACGCGGTGCGCGATATCGGCGTGCGCGCCAACGCAGACACGCCTGCCGACGCGCAGACGGCGCGGAACTTCAAGGCCCAAGGCATTGGCCTGTGCCGAACCGAACACATGTTCTTCGAAGCCGACCGCCTGACGGTGATGCGCGAAATGATCTTTGCCGACGGTGCCAAGGATCGTCGCGCCGCGCTTGATCGCTTGCTGCCTATGCAACGCGCTGACTTCACAGAGCTTTTTCGGATCATGGAGGGAATGCCTGTGTGCATTCGCCTCTTCGATCCGCCCTTGCATGAATTCTTGCCTTCGGATCGGGCGGGCATGCGTGAATTGGCCGAGGCGCTTGATCTGCCGCTGTCGGATGTCACACGGCGGGTGGATGAACTCAGCGAATATAACCCCATGCTTGGCATGCGCGGTGTTAGGCTTGGGATCACTGTGCCCGAGATCTACGATATGCAGGCCCGTGCCATTTTTGAGGCAACACTGGAAGCCAGCCGCGACGGTGCGCCTGTGGTGCCCGAGGTGATGATCCCGCTTGTCTCGGCCAAACGCGAGGTCGAGTTGGTCAAGACCCGTATCGATGCGGTTGCCGCTGCGGTGCGGACCGAGAAAGGCCGCGATTTCACCTATCGCTTGGGTGTCATGGTCGAAACGCCCCGCGCCGCGCTGCGTGCGGCCGAGATTGCACCGCAGGTGGCCTTTCTCTCCTTCGGCACCAATGACCTGACGCAGATGACCTATGGTCTCTCGCGTGATGACGCGGGCCGCTTTATGTCGACCTATGTGCAACAAGGCGTTTTCCCCGAGGATCCCTTCCACCGCCTCGACATAGATGGCGTGGGTGAATTGTTGCAGATCGCCGCCCAGCGCGGCCGTGCAGCGAAGTCGGATTTGACGCTGTCGATCTGCGGCGAACATGGCGGCGACCCCGAATCAATCGCCTTTTGTCGGGCCGCTGGTTTCACCTATGTGTCGTGTTCCCCCTTCCGAGTGCCCGTCGCAAGGCTCGCTGCAGCGCAGCTATCCGTCAGGGAGAAGATAGGCGAATCCCCTCGGCTTACGCGCTGAAACTCAACGATTAATTGTGTGTCCAAAAGGATTGCTACCGTCCTGATAGGCGATTCCCCGCCCATCTCGAACCGGGTTTCTCTTTACCGTTAACCCGACCTTAGGTATGCGCGCCTTTATTTTAGCGAGCTGACGCCCCTGCAATCATCTGCAACGGGTGCAACCAAGCTGAAGGAGACACCAATGACCCGGTTCCTAGCGACCCTGGCAATGGCGCTGATCTGCGCGCTCCCTGTGCAGGCCGACACCTCCGTCGTGCGCCTGATCAATACCGAGGCGCGGGGCCTCAATGGGCTGCCCAAGTCGCGGCTCGACTGGCTGATGAAGGGCCATGCGTCAACACGCGTGTCCTACTCTGCCGAATATCTTGCGGGCCTGCCCAAGGCACGCGGCGGCGAAGAATGGCGCTGCCTTGCCGAAGCGCTCTACTTCGAAGCGCGTGGCGAGACGGTAAAGGGCCAATTCGCGGTTGCTGAAGTCATTCTCAACCGCGTCGACAGTCCCCGTTTCCCCGATAGCGTCTGTGGCGTGATCAATCAGGGCACCGGGCGCAAACATGCCTGCCAGTTCAGCTATACATGCGATGGCAAAGCCGAGAACATCGCGGAACCGGGGGCTTGGGATCGCGTGGCAAAAGTGGCCAAGCTCATGCTGAGCGGCGCGCCGCGCAAACTCACTGACGGCGCCACCTATTACCACACCACCGCCGTCCGTCCGGCATGGTCGCGTAAATTCGCCCGCACCACGCAGATCGGCGAGCATCTGTTCTACCGTCCGGGCCAAAAGCTGGCCAGCAACTGATCGGGAAACTGACGTATTTCTGGCCCGAGGTGCCGTTTGGCGTCTTGGGCCTGCCGCCGTCTCACGCTACACAACGGTCAAACGCGAACGGAGGGCAGGTATGTCCAACGAAATCACTTGGGCCTTTGCCCACCCCGTCCAACGCTCTGAGGCCACCGCGCCAAAGGGCCCATTGGATCGCATCAGTCTGCGCGACCATATCGTCGCGGTTGAAATCGGGGCGTTCCAGCAAGAGCGCGGCCATACCCAGCGCATCTGCTTCAATATTGTCGTCGAGGTGCGCCCCCATGACAGCGACTTGGGGGATGACGTCGACCGCATCCTTTCCTATGACAAGGTAACCGAAGCCATTGCTGCCGAACTCGCAGCAGAGCGTCTCAATCTGCTGGAGACCTTGGCCGAACGCGTCGCCGAGCGCATCCTGCTTGAACCGCTCGCCATGCGCGTCTTCGTTCGCATCGAGAAACTCGACCGTGGCCCCGGTGCCCTTGGTGTGGAAATTGTCCGCGCCCGCAAACCCGAAGCGCCACCCGTGCCCGAAGATCGCCCCCATCCACGGGTGATCTATCTCTCCAATCCCGCCATCGCCGCCCCGCATTTGCCGCAATGGCTTGACCAGTTGGAAGCCGAAGGTCGCCCGGTTATCCTTTGCGTCGGCGCCGCAGAAGCGCCCGCACCGCAAGTGCCCCACAAAATGGCGCAGCGTCGCATTGATCTTCTCGGTATCGAGCAAAATGCTTGGGTGCTCGCCGCCCGTGACAATCGCTGCGTCGTGGTCAGCACCCGCACCGAACTTGACTGGGCCATGCGCCACCAGCGCATGTCCGTCTGGGCGCCGTCAAAAATCGTGCTCGATGCGGTTGACGGCCCCTCCGCCAGCCCAAGGGATGCTCTGGCGCTGGTGCATTGGTTCGCGCGTGCGATGAAAGCGGATTCGCTCTTGGTGATTGGCGAGGCCGCGCCTGTCGGCCAAGACCTGCCGCTGCGGGCCGTTGCAACAGATGTTCATCTCCTGCCCTGACTTGCGAGCGTGTCGCGCCCATGGCAGACCTGCCGCATGATCTATAACCGTCCCATCGCGCAAACCGACGTCGCCCGCCCGTCAGAGGCCCTCCCACTTGCGGGAGGCTGGGCATGGTTTACCCATGTTGAATTGCTCTCTCGTGAAGCACCCCCGCGCATCGTGCCCCATTCGGAACTCGCGCCGGATGTGCTAGCGCGCCTCACCGCTCCGCGCCCCGATTTTGCCGGGCTCTCGATGGCGCGGCCACAGATCATGGGCATTCTCAACGTCACCCCAGACAGTTTTTCCGACGGTGGGCAGCATGACGCCCCAGAGGCGGCCCGCGCCCATGCGGCGGCCATGACCACCGAAGGCGCCGATCTGATTGATGTGGGCGGCGAAAGCACCCGGCCGGGGTCTGAAACCGTGCCGGACGCTCAGGAAATCGCCCGCACCGCCCCGGTGATCGCGGCCTTGAAGGGCGGCTTGCCGCTTTCCATCGATACACGCAAATCCGCCGTCGCAGCGGCGGCGCTCGATGCTGGTGCGACCATTGTCAATGATGTCTCTGGTTTCACCTACGATCCGGCACTTGCGCCGCTTTGCGCGGCTCGGTCGGCGCCCATTTGCATCATGCATGCTCAAGGCGATCCACAAACCATGCAGCAAAATCCGCGTTATGCCGATGTGCTGTTGGATGTCTTTGATTTCCTCGCCGCCCGTCTTGCCGCACTTGAGGCGCTTGGTATCCCGCGCGCTCAAATGATGGTCGATCCCGGCATCGGTTTTGGCAAGACGCAGGCGCATAATCTGGCACTTCTCGCGCGGCTCTCGCTTTTTCACGCATTGGGTGTGCCTGTTTTGCTGGGGGTCTCGCGCAAACGCTTCATCGGCACCCTTGGCAAAGCACCCGAGCCCGCGCACCGCGTCTATGGGTCTGTCGCGCTGGCGCAGGCGGCAGTTGGGCAGGGGGTGCAGATGATCCGGGTGCACGACGTCTTCGCAACCCGCTCCGCCCTGTCGCTCTGGAGCGCCCAAAACGCTTGACGGACCGTCGAGCGACCGTCGGCCTTAAGGTGTCTGGTTGGAGGGTGTGTTGATAAGACTTAATATTTGCGGCAGCTCTTTGCGCTTTGGGCACCTCTGCATTTGCAATGGAGGCTCGGTTAGCGGCGCCTTGGGATGGCAAGAAAATCCCCAAAGGTCAGCAATGCACGCTGCAAGGCGGCACGCCCATGACCCCCGCGATTGCGCGCTCCGGCATCCCTGCGGGAACCGCATTCATCATCGGTGAATTCAACGATCGAGATTTTGCACCTCTATCGACGAAAGGCGGGCATGGCACGATTTCGTGGCCCGTCAAAGGCGCCAGCGCAAATTTGGGCGCCATCGCAGAAAACGCCACCAAAGGCGCCGGCGGCGCACAAGTGATGAAAGCCGCCCGCGCCACAGGTCAATTTGCCAGCAAAGGCTATCTTGCGCCATGCTCCGGGGGGCGTGGCAACCGCTATTTCATTGATCTCAAAGCAGTAGATGCACAGGGCAAAATCCTCGACAAGCTCCGCGTCGAAATGGGCCGCTATTGAAAGAGCCGCTTCAACGTCGCCCATTGCCCAATCACCAGCCCCGCAAGGATCAGGCCCAAAGCCGCGAAAAACCGCCATGGCAGGTCTTCGCCCAGAATGGCCCAGCCAAACACCACCGACCAAAGCGGCACTTGGTAATTGACCAATGTCATGAACACCGACCCCACTGATCGGATCAGAAACACCCGGATCAATGCCGCCAATGCCGTGGGCACAAAACCAAGGAAAAGGATTGCCAAGCCGGGACCAAGCCCAACCCAGCCCGGCAGACCCTCCACCGCCAGCATGAGCGGCATCATCACGACAGCGCCCACAACCAAGGTCATGGCTGCCATTGTGATTGAATCCATCGCAGGCGCGCGCCGCGTCAAGATCGAGGATACCGCATAGGCCAAAGTTGCCGCCAAACAGGCCAGTTGGCCCCAGCCCTCCATGCCCGCCCCCAGCCCTATCACTCCGGGCCCGATCAACACCAAAGCCCCGGCAAACCCCAGCGACACCCCCGCCACGCCCCGCCGTGTCATTCGCTCATCGGAAAAGACATGCGCCAGCGGCAGCACAAACAAGGGCAGCGCCGCCATCGAAATTCCCGCAAAAGCGGACGGCACATGCGTCAGCCCCCATGACAGCAAGAAAAACGGCAGCGCGGTGTTCAAAACCCCGATCACCACCAGCCAAGGCCAAGCAGCCAAGGGCGGCATCGGACGCCGCATCGCAGCCATCAGCACCAAAAGCGACATCGCCCCCAGCACCACCCGCGCCGTGGCCAAGGTAAACGGCCCATAGCCCCTCAATGCCAAGGCCATCACCATAAACGTGCTGCCCCAAATGAGGCCCAAAGCCGCAAGCGAAGCCCAATGGCGTTGATCTGGCTGCATTTTGTCTTTCTCCAAGTAAGGAAGGGGCGCCCGAAAGCGCCCCTCCCGCGATGTCCAATTCGACGGGGATCGCTCCGCCGTAACCCTTAGTTCCGGGCTTTGTCGACCATCTTGCCTTTGGAAATCCAAGGCATCATTGCGCGCAGCTTCTCGCCGACTTGCTCAATCTGGTGCTCGTCATTCAAGCGACGCGTCGCTTTGAACGAGGGCTGACCCACCGAGTTCTCCAGCATGAAATCGCGCACGAACTTGCCGGTCTGAATGTCGCTCAACACGGCCTTCATCCGCGCCTTGGTCTCGTCGTAAGGCAGGATGCGCGGGCCCGAAACGTATTCGCCATATTCGGCGGTGTTCGAGATCGAGTAGTTCATATTGGCAATGCCGCCCTCATAAATCAGGTCGACGATCAGTTTCACTTCGTGCAGGCACTCGAAATAGGCCATTTCCGGCTCATAGCCCGCTTCCACGAGGGTCTCAAAGCCCATGCGGATCAGTTCCACCAAGCCGCCGCACAGCACGGCCTGCTCGCCGAAGAGATCGGTTTCACATTCTTCGCGGAAGTTGGTCTCGATGATGCCCGAGCGTCCGCCGGCGATGGCCGAGCAATAGGACAGGCCGATTTCCAGCGCTTTGCCCGAGGCATTCTGGTGAACCGCCACGAGGCAGGGCACGCCGCCGCCTTTGACATACTCGCCCCGCACGGTGTGGCCGGGGCCCTTCGGGGCCATCATGATCACGTCTACGCCGGGCTTCGGCTCGATGAGGCCGAAATGCACGTTGAGGCCGTGAGCAAAGGCAATGGCCGCGCCGTCGCGCAGATTGTCATGCACATAGGCTTTATAGGTCGCGGCCTGCAATTCGTCGGGCATGGTGAACATGATGAGGTCGCACCAAGCGGCCGCTTCTGCAATGCCCATGACCTTGAGGCCCTCGCCTTCGGCCTTCTTGGCCGAGGGTGAGCCGGGGCGCAATGCCACGACAACGTTCTTGGCACCCGAATCGCGCAGGTTCAGCGCATGGGCATGACCTTGGCTGCCATAGCCGAGGATTGCCACTTTCATGTCCTTGATGAGGTTCACATCGCAATCGCGATCATAATAAACGCGCATAATCGGCCCTTTCCCGTCTCTGCATATTCAACTGTCGCGCAGCATAGGGGTTTTGCACGAATAGCCGTTTCGTTTTTCCACTTGATCCGCTATTCCTTTGTCAAATCATTCGCCAAAACTATCAGATTGCGAAAATTCATGCTCGACGATCTCGACCGCCGCATCCTGCGCCACTTGCAAGCCGATCCATCCCGGCCTGCTGCCGATCTCGCAGAGGCCGCAGGCACGACACCTGCCGTTTTGTCGCGCCGTCTGGCGCGGATGACAGAGACGGCGGTGCTCAAGGGTCAAGAGGCCGTGATCGATTGGCGCGCTTTGGGCTTTAGCGTGGAGGTCTCGCTGCGCGTCACCTTGGACAAAACCAATCCGCGTGCCTTTGACGAATTCATCGCCGCCGCGCGCGAGGTGCCCGAGGTGCTCGAGATCCAAACCTTTTTAGGTCGCGTTGATGTGCGGCTTTCCGTAATCGCCCGCGATATCACGCATTACCAACATATCTGGCGCGAACGCTTGCTGACCTTGCCGCATATCGCCGATATCGAAGCGCTGATGCATGTGGCGCGGATCAAATCCAAAGAGGGCCTGCCAGTTTGATCGCGCTCGATTCCACAGACCACGCCCTTCTGCGCGCCTTGCAACAGGACGCCACCCAAAGCGCTGGCGCATTGGGGCGGGCATTGGGCCTGTCGCAACCCGCTGCATGGCGGCGCATTCGCCGCCTCGAAGAGAGCGGCATCATTGCCCGACGCCGAGTTGTCTTGGACGCCGAACGCTTGGGCTTTGGGGTCACGGTCTTTCTTGGCGTCAAACTGGCGACCAAGGGCCGGGTCAGCCTTGAGGATTTCGAGCGCGCCGTCACCGCGATTCCAGAGGTGCAGACCGTCGAGCATATTCTAGGCCTCTATGATTATCGTCTGCGCGTTGTGGCCCGCGACATTGCCGATTTCGAGCGCGTGCTGCGTCGCCGAGTGATGACCCTGCCGGGGGTTGGCAGCGTCGAAGCTAATGTGCTTTTGTCCGAAGAACGGCGCCCCGGCCCACTCTAAACCTGACCGCGTGGTCGGGAATATGTCATGACGCCAACCAGACGCCACCCATACGTAAATCATACGTGTTGCGTCCGAGGCAATTGGTATGCCGTTGTAGGCTTTGCCTTTAACCTTTTATCGGTCTACCTCTTTGCCCAAGAGAGAAGGAGACCCTCATGCCCGCATTGCTCAACACCGTCGATCCCGATGGCCTGCTGGAATTTTCCGTCGTGTTCACCGATCGCTCGCTGAACCATATGTCCAAGTCCTTTCAAGGGGTTATGCGCGATATCTCGGGCATGCTGAAAGAGGTCTACAATGCTGACGGCGTGGCCTTGGTGCCCGGTGGGGGCACCTATGCGATGGAAGCCGTCGCGCGTCAGTTCGCCAATGGGGAACATGCGCTGGTGGTTCGGAATGGGTGGTTCTCATTTCGCTGGTCGCAAATCTTTGATGCAGGAAAATTCACAGCAAAAACAACAGTTATGAAGGCGCGCCAATCGGGAAACTCGGTCACATCCCCCTTTGCGCCGGCACCGATCGAAGAAGTAACCGCTGCCATCCGTGAGGCCCGTCCTGCGGCGGTCTTTGCCCCACATGTAGAGACATCGGCGGGAATGATCTTGCCTGACGACTATATATCGGCGCTCTCGGCCGCCGCCCATGAGGTGGGCGCGCTGATGGTGCTCGACTGTATCGCCTCGGGTTGCGCTTGGGTCGATATGAAGGCCACAGGCGTCGATGTGTTAATTTCTGCACCACAAAAAGGCTGGTCGGCCTCGCCGTCGGCAGGTCTGGTGATGATGTCGGATAAGGCACTGGAGCGGTTGGAAAAAACCAGTTCCGACAGCTTCGCGGTCGATCTGAAGAAATGGCGCGCGATGATGAAAGCCTACGAGGATGGCGGTCATGCTTACCATGCCACGATGCCCACAGACGCCCTGCGCGCGTTCCGCGACACAATGCTGGAAACAAAGGACTATGGCTTTGAAAAGCTGAAAGAATCTCAATGGGCTTTGGGCAATGGTGTGCGCCAGATGCTCAAGGCGAAGGGTATTCAATCGGTCGCAGCCGAGGGCTTTGGCGCACCGGGTGTTGTGGTCAGCTATACCAGCGATCCAGAGGTTCAGAACGGTAAGAAGTTTCTTAACGAGGGCATGCAAATCGCTGCGGGGGTGCCGCTTCAATGCGACGAACCCGAAGGCTTTCGCACCTTCCGTTTGGGCCTTTTCGGCTTGGACAAGCTCTATGATGTAGATGCCACCCTCTCTCGCCTACAAACTGTAGTTGATAAAGTGCTCTGACCAAGGCTCTTGCAAGAGCCTTGCAAATTCCTTGCAAGGAATTTGGGCGCGGGGTCAGCCCCGCGCGCCAAGCCCAAGTTGCATCATGGTTTTCCGCACAGGGCCCAAAGAGTAAATCGCATCCAAACCCTTCGCGCGCAGGTCACGCATTGGTTGCGAAGCGGCCATCGACGCGCGATTGAGCAGGTCAATCCCTGTCACCCGCGCGGTTACTTCTCCATGCCGCTTGCGGTGATAGGTGTCGAGCATACCCCGGCTCCCCAACTCCGTTGGATTAGAAACTGCAAGGTCTACCAATAGTTTAAGGTCCATCAGGCTCATGTTCAGCCCCTGCGCGCCAATGGGGGGGACGACATGCGCGGCCTCTGCCATCAAGGCCAAACGCTCCGAAGACATGCGTTCAGCTTGCTGACTGATAATCGGCCAGACGGTGCGCCGTGAGACCAGTGTGAGCGGTCCAAACAAGAGGCACGAACGGTAGTTTAAGGCTTCCTCAAACGCATCGCACGGCAGCTCTGCCAAGCGCAGTGCCTCTGGGCCAGTTTCCATCCACACCACAGCCGAAGACGGAAGCCCTTGCCAATCTGGCAGCGGCACAAGTGTAAACGGCCCGCCCGCCCGATGGATCTCGGTTGAGACATTCTCATGCGGGATGGGATGTAACACGGCAAAAGCCAAGGCCTTCTGCCCGTAACGTGTTGTTTTAACGTTGATTCCAGCGGCCTCTCGCATGGGGCTTGCTCGACCATCTGCCGCAATCACCAGCCGAACGCGCGGACGGCTCCCATCGGAAAGCCCCACCCGCGCCTCAGACGCCCGCGTGAAAAGCGACGTCGTCCCAACACCGGGGCGAAACTCGACATTCGGTAGTTCTGTCAGCCGCGCGAGTAGTTCGCGCCGCAACAGCCAGTTGGGCAAATTCCATCCAAAAGGCTTTTCGGAGATATCCGCAGCGTTAAAATTCTTCACCAGCCTTGGTTCGGCCACAACGCCGCCGGCGTCGACAATCCGCATGACTTGCAAGGGGGCAGCATGATCCTTCAAACGGGCCCAGATGCCAGCTTGTTCCAGAAGGCTTTGAGAAGGCTGCAAAAAAGCGGTTGTGCGTAGATCTGAACCTTCTGCATCGCGCTCGGTAATTGGGGCGGTTGGGTCTACGCAAAGCACCGAAAACCCTGCCGCTCCGAAAACTGCGGCAGCAGCCAAGCCAGCGACGCCGCCACCGGAAACCAAGATATCATGATCGAATGTGAGCATTGGACCCTCCTGCCCAAATATCTAGGGCGAGGAGGGGTAAAGGTCCAAGCGTCAAACCGTCATCCCCTGCTAATTAAAATCAGCAAGACGTACATAACCGGAACCAGGGCGAGGGCTGGGATGTAAAGACCGGGAACACCCCAAGTGAAGATTGAAAGGCCCCAACAGACGAGCCCTATGAGCACAGCCAGCAAGATGCGTCCCTCAAGCTTTGTCGCTTTGGTACGGGCGGCTTGATCGTCGTCTTGCGCGGCGGGAATTATTGACATGAGATACGCCAGTTTAAACCTGCGGCAGCAAGTAACATTCAAAAAGAGGAATGCTAGATTCATCTTGTCGCAGCGCGGCGACCTGACGCAGCGGCTATGCCAGCTGCTGTAAGAACCGGGTCAGATCGGAGGTATGAAACTGAATATGCGGTGCAGGCTCGGGGTGCTCAGCCACGTGGACTGTTCGCATCCCAAGTGAATGGGGGGCCGAAAGATTGCGTGGATCATCTTCGAACATCGCTGCAGTCGCTGGCGTGAGGCGCGCTTTTGCAAAGACGATTTCGAAAGCGCGCACCTCGGGTTTGGGCAGAAAGTCAGCATGTTCTACGCCGAAAATCGCATCAAATACCCCAGAAAGGCCCCGGGCTGAGATTACGTTTTCGGCATAAGGGGCCGAGCCGTTTGTGTAGATGAGTTTGCGACCGGGAAGAGATTGAATCGCACTTCGCAACGCTTGGTCAGGAGAAAGTACAGAAAAATCAATATCGTGAACTTCCTCGAGATAGGGTGTTGGATCAATCGCATGCTCGCGCATCAAGCCTGCAAGGGTTGTTCCGTACTGGCGCCAATAATGGCCGCGCAGGTGATCTGCTTGCGGCTGGGTGACATTCAGGGTTCGCATAACGTAATCCGTCATCCGCACTTCGATCTGATCGAAGAGGCGCATTGCGGGAGGGTATAGGGTATTGTCGAGGTCAAAGACCCATGTGGTGATGTGAGAGAATTTGTCACGTGGCATGAGAAACGTCTATCGCCGGAGCCGCGTGTCGGCAACAGTGTCGTGACAGGGGGATACTCCGCCTCTAAAAAGGCGGGGGAAAAAGAGGGGAAGACAAAATGGCAGATCCAAAATCGAGCCAAAAAGACGCTTATTCGCTAATCTTGGAGGCAATCGATAGCGGGATCTATCGGCCTGGCGATCGTTTGGTCGAGAGTGAGTTGGCCGACCGCTTTGGCGTTTCGCGCACGCCGGTGCGAGAAGCTCTCCAGCGACTGGAGACACAAAGTCTTTTGGCGAGAGACGGGCGCAGCCTGATCGTCGCGTCGCTGGACCATAACCAATTGTCGGAGCTTTACGCCGTGCGCTCAGAGCTAGAGGGCTTGGCGGCGCGGTTGGCAGCGCGGCATGCAACGCCAGAAGAAATGCGGGTGCTGCGGGAAATGGTCGATGCTGATCGCGCCCTGATCGCCAGCCCAAAGGCACTCAGCCGGGCGAACCGGAGATTTCACAAGCAAATTCATCTGGCCTCGCATAATCGATATTTGGTGCAACAGCTTGACTTGGTGCATCGCTCAATGGCCTTGATGGCGACGACTTCGTTGGCGGCTGAAGGTCGGGGTGACGATGCTCTCAATGAACATTCGGCCATCGTCTCGGCAATTGAGCGGCGCGATGAAGAGGCCGCCTATCAAGCGCTCAAGTCGCACATTTCAAAAGCATTTGTTACGCGATTGAAGCTTGATTCAGGTGTCTTGAAGAGCGTTGAGTGACGGCCCTTGCGGGGAGGATTGCGAGGCCGTTTTTGAGAGCGAAAGGCCATGCGTGGTTTTGTCCCAATAGAATGGCGAGAACACCAACTCCCAGAGCGCCTTGTAGGCGGCGATGGTTGCAAGGGGAAAGTAGAGATGCAGCGTCGGCACCCAAGGCAAAAGGTGGCGATGCTTTGGACCTGAGACGGACACCGCGCCTGCGCCAACAGTGATGCACTCAAAACCCAGAAAGAGAATCCCCATAGTCATCAACCATTCTCTGGGAACAACGCTTTCAAGGGGGTGCGCGTACCCTAGCATGATCAGCCAAAACGACCAAAGCAAGGGCGCCAAGAGAAATTGGGAGAGGGACGTAATGAAGTGGGCTTGGAGGCCCAGAAACTTCCAAGCCCCAAGCTGAGACCAAAGCTCGATGGGATCACGCATCGCAACAATATAGGTGACCATATAGCCTTTGAGCCAGCGGGACCGCTGTTTGATCCAAGGCCATGTATGGCAATTCGCTTCTTCGTCTGTGGCCACTGGGATCATTTCAGTGTTGTAGCCATGGCGCGCGAGACGGAAGCCGAGATCCGCGTCTTCGGTGACGTTATGGGCGTCCCATCCGCCTAAGACTTCAAGCGCTTCTCGACGGAAAAAGAGTGTCGTGCCGCCCAGAGGAATCGCAAAGCCGAGCCGTGTAAGGCCGGGTAGGATTGTGCGAAACCACGTGGCGTATTCGATCGTGAAGCAGCGGGCGAGCCAGTTTTGTTTCGGGTTGTAAAAGTCGAGAATGCCTTGCAGGCAGACGGTGTCCGGGGGCGCGCACCGAAATGTTTCTGCCACAACATCAAGTTGCTGTGGCTCAGGGGCATCTTCGGCATCCCAAATTCCAATGATATCGCCGCGGCAAAAATCCAACGCATAATTCATGGCGCGTGGTTTGGTGCGCGGCTGGCCATCGGGAACGATGATCTTTCGCATCCAAGGTGGCAGTTCCGCACTTTCGAGCGCGTTTTGCGTAACAATGTCTGTCTCTTCCAACACAAGGATCACATCCAAAAGGTGCTTTGGATAGGTCAAGCGTTCGAGACGTCGAACCAACACCTGTGCGACTTCCTGCTCCCGAAAGAGCGGCACCAAGACCGAGATCTTAGGCTTTTTGAAAAGTACTGGGAGTGGGCGGGGCGGTGCCAGCGGCCGGGTCAGATGGGCAAAGAGCGCTGAAACTTTTTGCAAGGCAGAAAGGATCATAGCGAAAATGGCCCAGAGAACCAAAGCAGACAGAACGATTGTGGGCCAAAAAACAAGCGTGCTGAGAAAGGCGGTGCCAAAAAGGGTAAGCAAAACTGCGCGGCGTTTGGGGCGACGGCCCCATGTCCGACAGCTTTCTTTTTCGGGTACGCGGGCTGAGGCGCGATCGCGCAGTATGTCATGGAAAATGGCCGCCAATGCCTCTTGGATCTCTTCTTCGAGGGCGAGGGCGGGCTGAGCCGTGGAGAAGTTCGGCGGCAGCACCCCAAGAAGAGCTTCAAGACCGTCCGGGTTCCGCATGGCGATGTGCAATTTTCCTGATGCATCGCACCAAGGGACAGCGCAATGACGCAGCCAAACACTTGCGTCACATAGTATGGCAAGGGATTGTGGCGCGGGGATTTGGCATAGATCGGCGCGCGGCAGGCCGCGATATTCAGCATCTGCTTCGATCAATGTCGTGGGGGCGACCAGTCCGGTTGCTCGAATGATTTCGCAGAGCGTCGCTGCGCTACGACGACTGGTGGCCCGGAGGGCAAGTGCGACGCCCTTATCGAGTAGGCCTTGATTTGCGAGAAAGGCCGCAAGATCGGAAGCCGTGCCGCCATTACGAGGGCCGGGAGTCGGAAAGTTTCGGTTTGAGGAAAAGTCTTTTGCCATCTCGCGATCCACCTTGTGAAGGGGAGCATCGCGGGAAACTCTTAATGCCTTGTTAAAATAAGGTTAACCGCACGCTCCGGCAAAAAAGATACCTCGGAAGAAAGCTCCCGAGGTATTTGTGATGCAAATTTGCCGGGTAAGGCTGTCGGTAAACTGCTTCAGGCGGATGCGCGGGCGGCCATGGAGGCGGCGAAACGGTCAAACAAGTAGAAGCTGTCTTGTGGTCCGGGGCTGGCCTCGGGGTGGTATTGCACCGAAAATACGGGGCGGTCTTCCATTCGGATGCCGCAGTTTGAGCCATCAAAAAGGGAAACATGCGT
>Ga0102815_10000102_pt1 | contig 59601 bp, 46 predicted proteins | sample ColrivemetaGS759_FD_79113 | JGI IMG/M metagenome (GOLD analysis project Ga0102815, IMG submission 79113) | Estuarine microbial communities from the Columbia River estuary - Ebb tide ETM metaG S.759 | ecosystem: Environmental > Aquatic > Marine > Intertidal zone > Estuary | place: USA: Columbia... | reverse complement strand
TCCAGGTCTGACAGCTCTTTTTTCAGTGGATAATTATTTTTTCCATGCATACTAAAGGTAAAGACGTTCGGGTCGTTTTCAAATATCTTTGCTGTCCCGTTCCCTTGATGGACATCCAGATCAATTATGAGAATTTTGTTTACCTCTTTTTCATGCATCAGCCATTTTGAGGCGATGGCCTGATCATTTAGCAAACAAAAACCCTCTCCTCTATCTGCATATGCATGATGTGTACCTCCGGCAATATTGAATGCTACTTTTTCATGCAATGCGTATTCAGCACAAAGACGAGTTCCTTCCATGATCCTCTTTTCTCTCTTGATCAAAAGGTCGGAATGTACAAATCCCGATACTCTCTGAGCTTTTGGGCTAATTTTTAATTCTTCCAGATCTCGTAAATAATGTGCCGAATGAACAGAAAGGAGGCGTCGATCTTCAATCAATTCAGGTGTAATAAAATCTTCTTTTAAACAAGTACCTTCATAAATGAGTTGTTTGGGAAGAAGGTCATATTTCTCCATAGGAAAGCGATGATTTTCCGGTAACGGATGCACATACTCTTCGTGAAAAGCGACTTTCATTCCATTATTAATACGGTACTATTAAAGCAGCTATCATTGTTATCGAATGATCATCATCTAATTCATAGCTCATGATCTGATCAAACGAACTGGTACTATCCCCTTTAAAGATCTTACCTTCAAGAATCGTAAACAGACAAATTGACGAAAAGTTTCCATCACCTATTAATACCTTACCGTCCTTTATGGTATAAATAAGATCAAAAACAGATGTAGAATTCCCTTTATAGATCTTATCATTTTGAATCGTATAGAGCACATCTGAAAAGAATTTCCTTTCCTTAAGATACATCTTTCCCTGGTCGATATACAAGAAATCGATTTTGTTTGCCGGGTTTTGAACTCTGTAGATCTTTACATCACTGATCTCATAAAGTTGATCAGACATAAAAGTACTGCTTCCCTTATAGATCTTGGTTTGACCAAAACTCAAACTAACAAACAACACAAATAAGATGCTCAAGCGCATTTCCATAGCGTTACCGTTCTATTCTTACTTCGACACTGAAAAAGCTCTGGCCGTTGGATAGCTCAATAATATTGTAATTTAAAGGTTGACCACTTTTCATTCGCATAATCAGGAAACCCAGACCTGCACCACCCTTTCTTGTAAACACACTGCTATTGAGGATCTCAACATAAAGTTTACGAAGATTACCCTCAACCATATTATTGATATCTCCAATGTATTCATGGATCAAATCCTCATCATTTTTTTGAATGAGATTTCCCATTTTAATTATGTAAGAATATTTGGTCTTCACCATAAAAAGAAAGGCAGCCCTATACCCTCCTTCATCCTTTTCAGCATGGGCTCGAATGTTCTGTAAGCCTTCGACGAGAATAGTATATATTCTTCGAATGACCTTTTGATCGTCTCCATTGGAAACAAGGATCTCCTCAATAGTTTCTGTAATACCTGAAATGAAATCCTGCGTAAATTCACTAAAATGATGAACGATCACCGTACCTCCATCGATCAAACTATACTCTTCAAGGCTTTTTAGATAAACGCCTCTTAATTCAATACCAGTTGTGCCGTTTAGAATCTCGATCATTTTCTATCTCACTAAGGTAACATTACCCGATGTATCCACCACTGTTCCATCAACAAGCATAGCGAATATTCGGTAAACATAGATTCCAGTATTTGCATCCTGAGATTTATATTGACCATCCCAGCCTTCCGTGATGGTTTCGGTGTCAAATACCATTTCACCCCATCTATTGAAAACCTGAAGTTTAAATTCAGTCAAACATGATGGATTACCGAATGCTTTGAACACATTATTGTCTGCCGGACCAGTTCCATTTGGTGAAAAGATAGTCGGAACATATAATTCTCCGCAAACCATTTTAATGACCACTATTGCAGAGTCAGATCCCGAACAACCATTTGCGTCTGTCACTATCGCAACATAAGTCGTCGAATTAGACGGAGAAGCCACAGGATCCGCGCAACTCATACAATCCAATGTTGTAGATGGAGTCCAAACTATAGTACCCGTACCTGTTAAACTCAGCTGAACAGAAGAGCCAAGATCTATTTCTGAATAAGCTGGGGCAACACTTACAGGAATTGAACCGGTAGTACCAATGGTTCCTGACGTATTTGCATTACATCCATTTCCATCTGTAGCGGTTACACCATACAACCCTGCATTTTGATTTGATAGTGAAGATGTTGTTTCACCATTACCCCACACATACGTGTAATTACCATCTCCTCCCGTTACATTTGAGATCATCCCTCCTAATGCTCCGGTTGCACAATTGATATCCGTTATAGTTAAAGTAACCAACAATTCTTGCGGTTCAGTTACTGTGATCGTTTCTGAATCCGAACATCCGGCATCATCTGTAACTACCACAGTATAATCACCCGCTACTAGCGCTGTTACATCCTCAGTGGTTCCAACATTAGGAGTCCATGCGAAGGTATAAGGAGTTGTTCCTCCGGCTACGGTAACTTCAATACTACCATCCGACAAGCCAAAACAACTTACATCAGACGGTATTGCAGAAGTAATTGATGGAGCATTGATCATCGTAATATCAACAGAGGTCTGATCTGCACATCCATCATCATCAGTCACAGTTAAGGTATAACTACCAGCTCCCAAATTGCTAATGTCAAGAGTCGTTTCTGAGTTTGACCATAATGGAGAAGGATTATTACCTCCTACAATTGTAATTCCTGATATTGATCCGGTGCTAGAAGTACAAGCTGTTTCATTTACGATCATATTTGACAGATCCAAACTTACCCCAGCTGGAGCAGCGACAGTGTATGGGCCAGCGTTAGCCGTACATCCGAATACATCTGTTACTGTAAGACCGTAAGTCCCAGGTACCAATCCTGTTGCGTTGAGAGAAGTTCCACCTCCATTCGACCATGCATAAGTTAAGCCTGTTCCAGAAGCAGTAATTCCTGTAATGGATCCTTGAGTGCCATCACATAGTTCATCTTGAACCACTGCGGAAGAAACGTCAATTGAAGGACCAGCAACCGCATTAACAGTATAAGGGCCGCTACTTATCGAACAACCATTCTGATCTGATACTGTCAACTGATAAGAACCTGCCGCAAGAGATGTCAGATCCAACGTAGTCTGTGTTGTATTTGACCAAGTGATGGTATAGGCCGGAGAACCTCCTGAAACTGTTATACCTGATATACTTCCATCATTTTGAGAACAATGCTCATCCATGATCGAAATACCCGAATCATCTATTGAAGGTCCACCTTGATTAGAAATTACGATCGGACCTTCAGTATTAGTGCAACCGTTGATGTCTGTTACAGTCAATGTGTACGATCCGGCAGCTGCATTACTTACATCTATTGCAGAACCTCCTCCGTTACTCCATGAATAAGAAATAGAAGTTCCACTTGCTGAAAGGCCTGAAATAGACCCATCGGCATTATTACAGTTTTCTGGAGAAACGATAAGATCACTATTATCAATGGACGGACCAACAATGAACGCAACATTATAGACTCCAGTAGAAGCTAAACATCCATTTATATCTGTTATGGTCAAAGAGTAATTTCCTGCATTCAAACTTGTCGCATCCAACGCATTTCCACCCCCATTGCTCCATGCATAGGTGAGGCTTGTGCCTGTAGCAGAGATTCCGGTTATAGAACCCAAAGTACCATTGCATGACTCATCAGTTACAGAAGCCAGTGATTCGTTTAAAGTTGGTCCAGCAACATAATTGATCGTGTAAGGTCCAGACTGTGCCAAACAACCATTTCCATCAATCACACTTAAAGTGTATGAACCTGCCGAAGCACCAGAAAGATCCGGACCTGCAGAAGGCGCAGCATTCCATGAATATATCAAAGGAGCCTGACCACCACTAACTACTATTCCTGTAATTGAACCTAACGTACCGTTACAGATCTCATCCTGTACTACGACATTCGAATTATCAATCGTAGTACCTGTCAGATTCGCAATCGAGAATGGGCCAGCCGTAGCCGAACATCCTAACTGATCGTTCACGGTCAAAGAATATGTTCCGGCGCCTAGTCCAGAAAGATCCAATGTTGTTTGTGAAGTATTAGTCCAAGAGATTATATAAGCCGGAGATCCACCGCTTACTGTTATCCCTGTAATGGATCCATCGGAATTTCCACAATTCTCATCATTCAAAACTATAGACGAAATGTCAATCACTGGAGAAGGCGAATCTGTTAAACTATATGGACCAGAGACATCTGAACATCCGTTTCCATCTGTAACTGTCAATGAATAGCTCCCAGCTGATAGATTCGATGCATCAAGACTAGAGCCACCACCATTGGACCACGAATAGGATAATCCTGAACCACTCGATGTAATTCCTGAGATCGAACCATTCGAAGCAGTACATGTTTCATTTACGATGGAAATTCCGGAGTCGTCGATACTTGGCCCAGCCACAAAACCGACTGCATATGGCCCTGAGGCAGCCGTACAACCCAGGTTATCTGTAACTGTCAAGGTGTATGAGCCAGAAACCAAATTCGTTGCATCCAAGGAGGATCCTCCACCATTATTCCAGGCATAGGTAAGACCATTACCAGTTGCGATCAATCCGGTCACACTTCCCAATGTACCATTACAAGTCTCACTTGAGACAACCACCGCTGAATTATCGATTGATGGACCTGAAATTCCAGTTAAGGTGTGCGGTCCTGAAGTTGCTGTACAACCTAACGCATCCGTAACAGTCAGCGTGTATGATCCTGCCGATGCATTTGTTAGGTTTGGCCCGGCCGTTACAACTGAGTTCCAGTCGTACGTCAAAGCTCCTGTACCACCAGAGGCTGTTAAACCCGTTATACTTCCTGGCGTTGAACAACTTGGATTTGTCAAAACAGGCGTACCACTGATCGTTGGTGCAGAATTGATCGTTATCGTCACCGGCACCCTGAATGTTCCAGGACACACACCTACATAATAAGTTGTTGTAGTCGCTGGAGTAGGCGTTGGAGTGTAACTTGTTCCGGTTGCAACGCTCACATTTCCAAAAGGAGTCGTATACCAGGTAATTGTTCCTGGCGCTGTTCCTGTAACGTTCACTGATAATGTTGCCGATCCGCTACCACAAACAGTCGCATTATTTGCTGTCATATTAAAGATCGTAGTTGCCAAACCTCCTATTCCAGAGGCACCATTCGTTGCACCATTTGGTGGAAATTCATTCATTTGACCTGAATTCGTAGTTCCAGAATTTCCTCCGGCTACTGAAGTCGTTGGAGTTCCACTTGTAAAAGCTATCTGACCACCGGCACCAGCACCTCCAGGTCCTCCTGCCTCAAACGAGGTTCCTGCAAAATAAGAGCTCAAAACCTGATTCCCGCCGTTTCCTCCTCTTGCATATACTTGAACTCCAGCAGGAATCGAACTAGCATTTTTTATGAAAACAGCTCCACCTGCACCTCCTCCTCCGGCACCATCATTACCCTTACGCTGAGCAGATGTTGGTGAAATTACTGGTGCCTGGTTATTAGGATTTGAATTCTGACCAACAGCACCATCGGATTCAATAATTCCTGTGCCTGAGACACTGCCGTAAACAGTCATATGCACAATACCTCCACCTCGGCCTCCACCGCCACCTTGTCCGTTGTCCTGATCACCGGCACCGCCGCCTCCGCCCATAAATAAGCGAGTAGCATCGTAAGTAAGAGAATGACCACCTAAACCACCATTGATCTGACGACCTGCACCACTCCAGGCAGCCTGATTTGGCCCAAGCGTAAGCGCATTCTGATCCGAAGAACTAACAGTATATCCACCTCTTCCTCCTCCAGGGCTACTCGAACCTCCTAGGCCAGGAAGTTCCAAATTCCATGCAGTATTGTAAGTTGGATTCGGAACCCCTTTTCCGGTATACGTTCCAACGCCAACGTTGGATCCTCCACCACCACCAGAGTTGGTATATCCTCCTCCACCACCTCCGTTTGCTGGCGCTGCTCTTCCAAATTCAGAATACAATACAGCATATTCAGTTTCGTATCCTGCTATCCCCTCTCCTTTGCGGGCTCCGTTAGAAGAAAGATTTGAACCTAAAAATGTACATCCATATCCTTGTCCGTATCCGCAAGTTGGCCCACCACTCAAAGTAGTTCCAACATTATTCGCAACTGCACCTCTAAAACCATATCCCGAAGCTGATATTCTCGAATTGGCATTTAAAGTGAGGTTTCCGTTAACCTCTACTGCGACAACACCACCTGAAGTTCCGTTCCACAAAGTAGGAATAATGGAAGTATTTGAGTTGAGCGTAAGGTTATTGAATCTCGGTACTCTGATCACCTGAACCTTACCTGTCGATGTATAATTATTTTGAAGTCCGCACTGCAAATTGATCGTATTTGAACCGGAAACACTCTTTACTTCAACTTGCTCAAACTTTCCGGCATTATTGTAATTTAAAACTGCTCCCCATAGCTCCGCATAAAGCCACCACTCGATCCATTCCGAAACCATTACAGTATAATTCCCACCCCAAACTGCGGTAGGAATGGTATTCACGTCAATAGACGCACCTTGCATCTGAATGATCAAAATGAGATCACCGGGAGCCAGGTTTCCACTAAAAGCAACACCTGACATAGTATTAGAGGCAACAGTAATAAATGTTGCTCCAGCACTTGCATTAGCTGTCATGTTTGTATAGGAATTGACTACAGTATTCGAGGCTGAAACCGTATAATTCCCTTCTTTTCCACGTTGTGAAAAGGATATCAACGAGGATAAAAACACACAGCTCAAGGCTATGTATTTAACGAATAATCTCATAGTTTAGCATTAGTTTCACAGTTCTAGACGAAAATAGCTAAAAAATAGTTGGCTTACGAATTTTTACTAAGGAATTGAGACACAATGAGTCCCACTGCCGGACATACCTCCGTGTTTTTTGCTGTTATGTCTAAAATCTGAACCATCTGTTTCCTGTCCGTATGCGGATATTCCCTACATGCAAGGGGTCTTACTTCATAAATGGAACAATAATTATCCTCTCCTAAAAAGACACAAGGAGAACTCTTCAGAACGTAATCATTCTCTTCATCCATTTTCAGGTAATCACTAATGAGCTTTGCCTCTTTTATTTTCAAGTGTTTTGAAATCCGGCGTATGTCGGCATCTCTGAAAATTGGACTTGTCGTTTTACAACAATTTGCGCATTCCAGACAATCGATCTTTTTAAATGCTTCATTGTGCAGAGTGTGGATCTTTTGATCCAGATCTTTCGGTTTCTTTGACTTTAGATTTTTAAAAAGCTTTTTGATCTCTTCTTTTTTTCCTTTGTCCGTAACCAATAACTCCCGGTAACTCTCCTTCATGCGATTTATTCTTCTGAAAATTGTTCAGGCTCTGCCAAGCTTTAATATATTTATAGGCGAAGATAGAAAACATGGAGAAATTTGATCTAATCGTTATTGGAGGAGGGCCTGCAGGTTATGCTGCAGCCATGAGAGGAATTGACTTTGGAAAAAAGGTTTGCCTGATCGAAAAAGATAAAGTTGGTGGTGCGGGTGTTTACAATGGAGCTCTCTCATCAAAAACACTTTGGGAAATTTCAAATAAGGTTGCAAACATTAATGACACGATCGTTTCTGAAGGAAGAGCGCCGTATGAAGTTTCCTGGAACGAGATCAAGAGAACACTTGCGGAAGCGATTTTTGAGCGCAAATTTCAATATTCATGTCACATTAAATTACTTCAAACGGAAACCATGAACAAACTCCTCACTTACGAAAGAGGAAAAGGTGTTCTGAACAACGCAAATGAAGTGACCATCTATCATGAGGGCACTGAAAAAGTGATCTGGGGCGACAATATCATTTTGGCAACCGGAAGTCACCCAAGAAAGGTCCCAAACATTCCAGTAGATGAAAAGATCATTATGACCAGTGACGGGATCGATCAGCTCGAGGAATACCCGAAAAGCCTGGTGATCGTCGGTGCCGGTGTTATCGGTTGTGAATACGCAACGATCTTTTCAAATTTTGGTAAAACAAAGGTATACATCATCGATCGTCAGGAAAGGATCTTGCCTTTCGAAGATGAGGACATTTCGAAATTGATAGCCGCTAATCTAACCTCCAAAGGAGTAACGATCCATTCGAAAGCACATTTGGAAAGAATGGAAATCGTGAATGGACAGGTAGAGTATGAACTGTCATACGAAGATGGGCGAAAAGAAATCATTCAAGTTGAAAAAGCTCTATTGTCGATCGGAAGATCACCAAACGTTGAAGGACTGGGACTGGAGAGAGCAGGAGTGCAAATGTCGAAAAGAGGGGTACACATCGGAGATGATGATACACGAACGAATGTACCAAACATCTATGCCGTTGGGGACGTCTCAGGGAGAATTGCGCTCGTAAATATGGGAGAGATCGAAGCAAGACATGCGGTTGAAAAAGCTTTTGGAAATAAACCCGAAAGACTTTCTTATGAAAATATCTGTACAATCATGTTCTTGAATCCAGAAGTAGCGAGCGTAGGAATGAACGAACAGCAATGCTTGCAACAAAACATACCAGTGAAAGTCGTAAAAGTGGACTATTCACTAATTACAAGAGCAATCGCAATGCGTAAAACTCAAGGCTTCTTCAAGATCATTGTTACAAATGACGATCAGATGAGAATCCTTGGTATGCGAGTAGTTGGAGAACATGCTTCTACGGCTATTCAGGCGGTAGGCTTATTAGTGAAATTACACATGCCGATCGAAGTGCTATCGGAATTGATCCACCCTCACCCATCCATCGTTGAAGGAATACAGGAATGCGTGCGAATGTTGTTGAACAGGTCAATTTTCAAATCATCCGTATTCAAGGATAAACTTGCCTGCTACTCACTAGTTAACGGAATTAAAACACCTTTAGAAAGACTTTAATTATTTTCATTGATACATAAAAAAAGGAGACCAGTTTGGTCTCCTTTTTTTTATAAATTTCTTTCTACTTCGCTAGACTACACCTAGTAATCTTAGAATGAAATAGATCAATAGAATCAATAGTAAAATGCTCAATATCCAGGATAGTGCACCTCCTAGTAAACTGTCAAGTAAGGAGAACACCAAAATGATGAGTATGATCAAAAGGATAATCATTAAGATGTTCCCAAGACTGCTGTCGCTCGCCGGTGGAACCACCTTCTTTCTGATTGTTAGTTTCGTTTCTGAAGATAACTTCTGAACATTTTGTTTCATTGAACTCAGCACTTGTCCAGACCTCAAATTCGAATTCAAATTCATTTTGAAAGCTGGCTCCTTAACAGTTTCCTTTTCAGATTCTATTGTTTCAATGTTGTCAGATGAAGAAATGATTGCAGTTGATTCTTCCTCTTCAGTGAACATTTCATTCTCACCATAAATTGAAGTAGTAGAAACATATTTCTTCTGACTTTCTTCTTCTAGTCTATGGATATCATACTCTTCATGATCCTTGTTCTTTTTTACCTTTTCCGTTCTATCCCAATACACACCACCTGTGTATTTTCTTTTCTGGAACATCCCTCCTCCAACAACCTCGTTGGATGAAGCGCAAGAATCAAGGAAAAGAATCCCTGCAAAACCTGCCATAAGAAGCATCAACTTTCTCATTTCAATCGTTATTTAGTATTTATTATTTACCTTTTAATTCCATTGCCTTCAACGTATTGATCATCAATGATGCAATTGTCATTGGTCCTACACCGCCCGGCACAGGAGTGATATACGAACATTTTTCGGCAACCTCATCAAATTTCACATCCCCTTTCAATCTCCATCCTCTCGCTCTTGTTGCATCTTCAACTCTAGTTGTTCCCACATCGATCACTACGGCTCCTTCCTTTACCATATCTGCAGTGACAAATTCAGGTTTTCCCAATGCCGCGACAAGAATATCCGCGCTAAGACACAGTTCTTTAAGATTTTTTGTCTTGCTGTGCGCTAAAGTCACGGTACAATTCCCTGGGTTACTGTTTCTAGCAAGAAGAAGGCTTAAGGGTGTCCCAACGATGTTACTTCGACCGATGATCACACAGTTCTTTCCTTCCGTCTCAATATTATTTCTCTTCAACAGCTCAACGATCCCCGCTGGAGTTGCAGGAAGAAATCCAGGTAAATTCAAGATCATATTCCCAAGATTCACCGGATGAAATCCGTCAACATCTTTCTTTGGATCGATCGCCTGAGTTATCTTCATTTCATCGATATGTTGAGGTAATGGCAACTGCACAATAAATCCATCGATACTCTTATCTTCATTCAGCGCATGGATCTTTGCCAAAAGGATCTCTTCGGGCACTGATTCATCGTACCGGATCAAAGTCGATTCGAATCCGATCTGATCACATGCTTTCACCTTGGCGCCGACATAAGTCATTGATCCACCATCATTTCCTACAAGAACAGCTGCAAGATGTGGAATCTTCTTCCCATTCTTTTTTCGTTCCTGTACTGCTTCAGAAAGTTCTTTTCGGATCTTTTCTGATGTGGCTCTCCCGTCTAGAATCTTCATGTGATTGAAAAATTTGCCTCAAAGATAATATGACTAAAAGGATTAACTAAACTTCAAAAATCTAATCATCAACATATTTTAGCTAACAAATGTTAATTTTACCACAAAGGAAAAATTATGCAAAGAATTCTAATTGTTTACATTCTGTTTTGCTCCTTTCAGCACAGATCGAATGCTCAGGAGATCACAGGATCAGAAATTGGTTTTGATGGCTTTGCAAGTGTCACAAACCTAGGCGGATCCTTTGGAATTGGAATGAAATACGGACTAAATTTTGGTGAAAATATCATTGCGGGCCCCTCATTTCGTTTTCAGAGATCCTGGTCAAATTGGTTTGGAAACAAATTCGCCTATAATATTACCGGAGGTGGATTGTTTCTTCATGCCCGCTACCAAAATATAGTTTACGGAGCCGTTGAATTCGAAATGTTACACAGCCCAATCTCATATACTGTTTTGAATGCAAATAAGCGATGGGTTCCTACCTTATTTGTTGGAGGGGGCTTCTCAAAGGAATTCAATGAAATGGTACGATTGAATCTTGGTGTATATTACGATGTGATCAATCATGAAAACAGTCCATTCAGACAAGGGTATTTTGTAAAAGTCAAAGATGCCCAAACAGGACAAGTCGTGAAATATGTTCCCATTATCTACCGGATTAGTTTTTTCTTCCCATTAAGCCGAAAGGAGAAAGAAAATCCTGAAGAAGAAGAATACGACGAATACATAGAGGAATAAAAAAAGGAGGTGAATTCACCTCCTTTTTTTATTCAAATAAGTCCTTAGATTAAAAACCAGCGGCTGCTCCTGGATCAGCCATTGGCTCAGGCTTCACAAAAGTTCCTTCCTTAGCGTAATCTACTAGCTCAATAAAGAAACAGAGAGACTCTTTACCCATTTGTTCACCATAGGCGAGCTCCCATGGAACCCATAATCTATATTTACCACCTTTTTTCATTTTAGGTAGGGCATAACTCCAACCGGGGATCACACCACCGTTCAATTTCAAAGCAACCGTTTCAGTAGAACCATTTGTCTTTTTCATGTCATAAGAGCTCTGGATCGTATCTCCTGTAGCTGATGTAAGGATATATTCAACCTTCACATCGTCAGTTGCTCCTGGATTACCACCTTTTCCTTCCTGAATTACTTCCATGATGATACCGTTCTCAAAAACCTGAACACCAGGCTTCTTTTTTGCTTCAGCCATCATCTTCTTTCCATTCGTAACGTTCAGATCCATGATGAAATTTTGAAGTATGCTCTGCTTTTCAGCATCAGCAACCAGCGTGTCCTTTTTCATTAATCCATGTCTGAATCCACTCACGACCATTTTGAGATCGATCTTTTCCAATCCACCAAGGCTTTTCATATCGCGGTAAAAGGCATAAGCTGTTAACTTACCCAGACATTCCGCTCCTTCAGCAGCATATGTAGAATCAAAATCCTGATAATAGGGTCCAAACAACTTCATCAGCGTTTCTTCACAACCATCTGGCATATTATCATTCAAATTGGACTCAAAACCTTTTGCAACAAGATTCATATCCAGTCTTGCTACATTTGGATCCTCCTGACCAACAATCGATTTAGCATTTACAGAACCAAGCACATACGAAAGACGATCTTTAAAATCCTTCAATTCGACAACCTCTTCCTGTACCTCTTCTTTATCACCTCCACAAGCCGATAACGCAATGGCAGCGACGAAAAACAACAAAAACTTCTTCATTACGCTATTTCTAAAAGTTCAACATCAAAAATTAAAGTACTGTAAGGCTTGATCGGCCCTCCAGGATGAGGATTTGCGCCATAAGCCAATTCCTGCGGAATATACAATCTGTATTTCGCTCCCTGGTTCATCAATTGTAGTGCTTCAGTCCAACCTGGAATCACCTGACGAACTCCAAATGTAGCCGGTTGATTTCTTGTCACCGAACTATCAAACACAGTTCCATCTACCAATGTTCCGTGGTAATGCACAGTAACCGTGCTATTTGCATCCGGTGCTGCACCATTCCCTTCTACCAATACTTCGTATTGAAGTCCTGAAGCCGTTGTCTTCACTCCTTCATTCAGCGCATTTTGCTTGAGAAATTCTTCACCTTCAATTTTGTCTTGTTCAAATTGCTTTTCCATTTGAAGTTGCATGAATCGCTGTATGATCGCATTCGCTTCATCTGGTGAATATTTCGGTTCTTTTCCAGTAAATGCGTCATCTATTGCTTCCGCAAGAGTCGCAGTATCAATTCCAGCTAATTGCTGATCGATCAAGCTTCCTGCGATACTCATTCCTACGCAATAGCTTAATGCTTTAATATCTTCTGTCATTCAAAAAAATTTTGGTAAAAGTAGTCCAAAAAAAAGAGAAGTCGATCTTCAGCTGACCGACTTCTCAAAATCTTTAAAATTCATCATTTCTGATTGCTTAAATCGAAGCCTGAAACTGAACGATAAAACAACTCTTTCTTCCTCCTTTAATTACATCATTGTTTTCTAAAAGGAAAGAAGGCCGTGACTGAAAATCGAATGAAATCTTAGCATTATGTCCGTTCAACAACCAATTCACACCAACATTGTAAACATCAGAAATGTTTCCTTGCAGCCTTTCATAGTTTCCTACAGTAACAGAAGCGTATGGTTGAAGTGTACCTAAATCTTCTCCTAGCAAATTGTTTCGAAACAAGTAACCGAATTGAGAATAAATAACTTTTCCCGTACCAAACATTGGATATGAATTACCGTAAGCAGGGCCAGCTCCAGTAATCACATTTTGTGCATTGGAACCATCAGCAGGATTCATTAACCCATTATAGCGCAGATAATTCTTTCCATAATCCGTTATAAAATACCCTGCATATGCCATTATTGCATTCTTTTTCTCTTTGTTCAAAGGCAGATCAAGAAAGGATTCTACACAGAAAAGATTAAGATTCTCAAACAATGTATCAGCCGAATTCACTGTCCTCCACATTGCATCTTTTTGAAAGATCATACCGGCAGCTACATTCAACACTTTTTTCTTCCCCAAATAGGTACCAGTCATGTATGGAGTGGTATGCCCCTCTTTTTCAAAAAACTGCCAACTTAAATAGGTCTGAAACTGCTTATTTCGCTTTTGTGCCGAAAAAGAAGAATTGTCAGAAATAGGTTCAGCCGATCCCCCTAAGGTGCTGACTGGAAATGGATCTGAGACAACAAATCTATAATCCAACTTTGACACTTGACCTCTTGCATACAGACTCAACTTTCTTGCAAATTGATCGATCTTCTCAACGGTTGCCTGAGCAAAAACAGGCACATCCATGGTCATTATTGTACCAATCGATGGTTGCGAAAATCTGGACAATCCATTTGCTATAGTCAAGCCTCCTCCAATTTTTAATTGATTGCCATTTGACAGTTTATATTCACAAAGCGCATCATGAAAAAACGGGGCAATCTTTCGATTACCATTGTTGCTATACACAGCATTGAAATTATTTTCCCCGAATTGAAAATACATGAACGCCTTAGGAGCTATCTGCCCAAACATCTGTATCCTAGTCCTTCTTAGCCCAATGTCAAATGTGCTTGATTCTGGAACTCCATTCACTTTCGTTCCTGAATTACTTTCATTGAACCTCAACCATGTCTGATTTAAGAAAATGACTTGAAAGTAAGTTCCTTTGTTTTCGTCAAGCCAAAACTTCAGATCATTCTTCTGGGCCATTAACTGATTTGAAAACGTCAAAATCCCCAAAAAAACCAAACTAAAAGACTTTATGATTACACTACGCATTATGTAAACTTTTTCTTGCACATAAATGATGCTTGGAGAGGTTTTTGAACTTCTCGAATCCAACTATTGTCACTGTTCCACCCTCATATTGATAATCTTCTTCAAATCGCTCTAAAAAGTCCATAAATGAATGATCAACAAATCTCACCTTCGAAAAATCGATGATGATTAATTTTCTTGGAGGGATTTCTTCAAAAACATGCTTTAATGCAATCAAATTAGAGAATACTGCTGAACCTTCAAGATCTAAGTAATGTTGATCACCAATAACTTTGATCGAATACTTTGCTTTGAACAAGGAAGAGAATTTAGCACCATTCGCTAAATGGAAGATAAACTTCACCAGGATACCTGCAGCTATTCCCAATAACAGGTCTTCTAATACAGTTACCAAGATCGTAGTACAAAAGATCACCAATTGTTCCGGACCAACTTTATAAACCCCTATGAACTCTTTTGGAGAAGCCAAACGGTAGGCTACAAAGATCAACATTGCTGCCAATGCCGAATTAGGAATAAGTTCGATCACAGGAATCATTAGCAACATGGCGACCAATAAGAAGAACCCATGAAAGAAATTAGCCCATCTCGTTCTTCCACCAAAATTGACGTTTGCCGCACTACGGGCAACTTCAGAGATCATTGGTAGCCCTCCTAATAAACCTGACAAGGAATTACCCATACCAAGTGCCCTTAGATCTTTATCATAATCAGATTTTCTTTTGTATGGATCCTGACCATCTATAGCTTTAACCGTCAATAATGACTCTAAACTATTTACGAATAAGAACATGAAAACATATTTCCAGAAAACAAAAGTTCCGACAAGAGAGAAGTCGGCGTTGATCTTCACTGTACTCCAGAAATCTCCAATTTTCACTAATGAATATTCTGGCTGTAACGTTTTGAAATCCATTCCAATTGCAATAGGAACCGCAATCAATAAAACAACAAGAGGACCTGGAACTTTTTTAAAGGATTTCCCAAGGAGCGGTAATCCGAAAAGGTTCGCCAAACCAATAATTCCTATCAAGGCGATTGTTGGGTTAGCTTTTGAGATGAAAAGTGGAATGTGGGTATACAATTCTATTGGAGAAAGTCCTTTCGTTAAAGCAGGATCTACTCCTAAAAGAATTGGGAATTGCTTAGCAAAAATAAGTATCCCGATCGCAGCCAGCATTCCATGTACAGCAGAATGAGGGAAAAAATCATTCAATTTCCCTACTTTGAGCCATCCCAGAATATACTGGATCACACCTGTCACCACAATAGCTGCAGCTGTCATTTGCCAACCAGCAACACCACCTCCCATTTCAATTACTGCTCCTGCGCAAACAGTAATTAAACCTGCAGCAGGACCTTTTATCGTCATTCTTGCACCCATAAACAATGACACGAAGAGACCTCCAATCATTGCTGTTAGCACACCCATCGCCGGAGGAAACTCACTGGCTTTAGCAATACCCAAACTGAGTGGTAATGCCAATAAAAAAACCATAAACCCGGAAAGAAAATCTACTCCAAAATTTTCTTTCAAACCTTTGATTCCATCTTGTGGAACCTTTATTTTTTCTTGTAACATCTTATTTCTATTTAATGTTATTAATTCAATTAAGATGACCTCTTTGCTGATCCGTGATAGGTTTTAACATGAGGTCCTAAAAATATTCTTGCATAGATTCTGATTGCCGCCAGACCATTGATGATCAAACTCATTGAGATCAAGAATGCCAACAGCAATTGATCCTCTTTTATGTGGCTAAAGATCAAGTCCTCTCCAACGAATGTAGGAGTGATAGGAAAACCTGAAACACCCAAACAAGCAAGTAAAAACATGAATCCAATTTTGGGATGTTCATAGACGTGACCATAGAATTGATCCAAACTTACCCAGCTTTCAAGTGATCTTAGTCTTTGGATACAAGCATAGCCTAACAATCCAGAAACAATAACTCCACCCAGATACCAAAAATGATGCAGGGCATCAAAATGTTCATTGAATGAAATTGCCAGAGCAATACCAAAGTGATTTGTTATGATCAAGCTCCAGCTTAATCGCACACTTGCACGCTCCGTGAACGCTTTGATCACCATTAATAATCCAATAAAGGCATAGATCAATGGAAGGCAAAATCTCCACCATGGAGAAATCCAGTCTTGATTAAACGACAGAATCATCCCTAAAATAAATGCTCCGGCAAAAAAGACGTAAACATTCTTAAAGGTTAAGAAAGACCATCTGGAACCTATCTTTTTTAAGGGATTCCACATGTATTTATACATGATAGAATCAAGATTCCATTCTTTCAAGCTCAACATATAGAGTGTATATTCAATTCGCTTCGGCCAACTGTCTTCAAGCGTCCTTTGTTTCGGCACGAAATGATATTGCTGCTCTCTGATCTTATAGCTTACAATCGACGGAGAAACCAATAATTGATATGTTCTTAGGAATGCATTACCTGCAACATGGATCAACGCGAAAGTTTCCCAGCCCAAGGCTATTTCAACAAAGATCAATCCTATCTGAGCAACAGAAGAATATGCGATCTGGCTTTTAATTGACGATTGAACCCGTGCGGTCAATGTCGCCATTACACTGGTCGCAATCCCCATTAAAATGACGAATATCCTGAATGAGATCTGTTGTTCCCAAAATGGATATGTCCTCATTAAAAGGAATGCCCCCATATGAACGCTCAGCGATCCGTAAAAAATTGCACTCGACGGAGTTGGACCTTCCATAGCTCTTGGCAACCAACTTGAAAATGGAAGCTGAGCTGATTTGGCCGCAGCAGAAATAAAGATTACGATGGCAACGAACAGTCCTACCAAGCTATGTTCAACTATGTGATCATGCACCAGTTCATAATTGTTCAACTTGTAAAATGAAATGTTTTCATTCCACATGTGATGACTTAGCCACATTGCCAGGATAACACCAACATCCCCGATGCGATAGATCGAGAAGACCTTCACCGCATTCTTCACTGGCAAATATCGGTCGCGATAAAATGCGATCAACAGAAAGGATGACACCCCTAAAACTTCCCAACCTATGAAAAGAGTTTCAAGGTTTCCTGAGACGGTAACGATCGAGTAACCCAAATAGAAGAACATGATCGTATTAAAGAATCTCTTATACCCTTCTTCACGATGCAAATAGTATCTACTATATACAGTTATAAGGAAAGTAAGAACCGCCCCAATCAGAATGTATGTCGCTGAGATCTTATCAAAGTACAGGTCAATGTAAAAGTCATAATGAACTGTTTTGAAAATTGAAAATTCCTTAAGATTTATAACATTCGATCCGTTCCAAATCCACCACCCAATGAAGACTAAAGACACAATAAGCTGTATACCGATCGTTAAATAAGTAATCTTTGAAAGGGCACCCTCCTTTTGAGAAGGGATGACTAATCCTATTATAAAACCCAACAATGGGATCAACACAAATAAATTAACGAGCTGTTCCATATTCTTCAGGTATTAAATGACTAACAGGTAGATTTTCAGAACTAGCTTCTACAGTCTTCATTAGATCTGCAATTGTAAAATTGAGGGGTACGTTCCGATCTGAAGGAATTAATTCACCATTCAAGAACCTGTAAACAATGGAGGTCATTGGATTCAGTACACACAAATTCACCCATCCTTTCAGAAACCATTCGTACGTTTTTGGATTGTTCATCAACACATTTAAAACCACTTCAGGATCATGTTCGACTATCACCAATAACCTTAATGGATCATGTACTTCGATCATCTGACTCGGTAAACCTGTTCGCAAGTCTCCATCAATTCCATTGGCCACTCCAATCAATCCCATCACATTGTGAGGTAGTTTTGTTCCGGCTCCAAGTTTTTGATTATCGACTCTAGAAAAGAAATATTCTAGATTAATCCCACCACAAACTGGCGCTACAGCATTTAGAATACCAGTAAGATATTTTCCTTCTGGATCAATACTATAGTCGTACGAATTCAAAAATGCTCTTCGATCGAGAAATAGGTTCTTTGTCAATTCTCTCCTACCTACAATACACAGGGTATTCGTTGCATGATTCAATTCAGGTCTTGGTTCAAAAAGGGAGATCGTTCTCAGCTTTACCTTTTCATGAACCTTTTTTGGATCTCCATGTGAAGGTGTAAGAACAAATCTGCGCGAACGTTCCTTTGCATTAAAATCAAGCGCATTGCTCATTGAAACAGTGAAAGCTTGATGGTATTTACTTTGTGCAGGACTTAAAACATCAAGATCATAGTACATAATCTCATCCCTAGAAGTGTCATGCAATGCCCCCACAAAGACTGTTTCGTCCGGAATATCGATCCCCTTTTCTCTGAGTATTAATCGAACCTGTTGGTGATTTCCAATATGAGCGATTACTCTTGCATTTACTGATCCAGGTCTTCCGGAACAAGCGCCACAATCGTAGCCTGCATAATGCGTATTATTTACACTACTAGATCCATGACCAATTGCATAAATCACTTTACCGAAATTCGCGATCAATCCAATGCTTCTCAGTAAACCTTCCAGACGATCAGCCATTTCATGAATTGTAAATCCAATCTGTAAACCATCCTCAGTTTTCTCGCCATTTTTATTTTCAACAGTGAGTTTTGACTGAGGATCCATATGTCCAAAAGATGTCACCATAGAGGCTGACTCCTGAGGTTTAAAGACAGTTAAAAAGAGTCTCAGAGCAGACCAAAATCCTAAGGTGTGAGTGAATATCCATCCTAAGAAAAGGCCATGAGAATGATGTCCGAAGTGGAAATCCTTTTTCTTTTTTAAAGATGAACTTTCCTCCTTGATCAAATAGTTAGGAGTTAAAGGAGCCGGGCAAACCTTTGTATAAAATTTACTTTGTTCAGGCTGATAAAAGAACTCTACATTAAAGAAACCAGCTGTCCCGTATGTTTTGATCCCAGGGTTCTGTGATTCTAAATGCCTTCTAATTGAACATTCTCTATCATCAATGCAAAACAAAGCATCAAAGGTTTGAAGCTCTTCCTTTTGCTCATTCTTCGACTGACCAATCCCTCTCAGAACACTTTGGTAATATGTCCATTCATAGGATACTTGAAAAATATGAAGTACTTCAAAGTATTCATTCACCTTTTTGTGTGTAAACAAATCTTCAAAATGATCAGGGTTGTTCACTCCGATCGGAGACCAAACACCACCGAAATGATCATCCAGCACATCAATTTCCAATAGTAACTCAAAACAGATGAACTCTTCCAGTGTTATCTTCCTCTTATCAAGGAGATGCCCATTATTCCCTTCAATGACTGCGACCATTCCGGACCAACCCGGATGAGCAAATTGCTGATCAAAAAGATATCTTTCATATAACTCCTTATTCCCAACAATTAGTTTAAGCAGATCAGAAAGATTTGATCTCCCATCGATCAGTAATTTTCTTGCTCGATCCGTTTTGAAAAAGGAAGTTTTTGAATTCCTTTCCAAATCAGCCAGGGAAGCTAAAAAACCTTTATCAGAAACAGGGAATCCCCATATTGCAATCCCTTGATCCAGATAACTACTCAGTATCCGGAACAATAAAGGATAAACCATTGAATCCATGTCGATTCTGTACCTTGATTTCCAATGATGCCTTAATCTTCCGATTTCAGGTTCAAGATCCTCGTTGAAGGCACCTTCTAACATTTTCCTTTTCCAGCTTTCGGAATCGTTGCCCTTTCTAATTCTTATCTCCTCATCGAGAATTGACTCCTCAATTTCACCTTCACGGAATTTCATCCTGAATTGATCAAGTGATAGGTAGACACGATACCCAAAGGTCTGCGCAGCATTAAACAAGGCTTTTTCAAACTCATCATGCTGAAAAGCATGTAAAGTATTGTGATGAATAAAGTCTTTTAACGGGGCTTGACTTGGAAGAAAATGTTTTAGTTCTTCAATTATTTTGTACTCATCGCCATGCGAGTACTCAGAAATTTTCATGTTGATAACATTTCAAATTACACCAAAAAAAATCCTTGCAATGAACTCATTACAAGGCAATTGGTTATAGTCTGAAATTTTCGTTTACCAGATAGGCAGGTTGATTGTATTTGAATGACAGCGAACACTGACATTCTTTTAATCGTGAAAGATTATCGTGAATGTTCGCTCCTGAAGCACTATAGAAGCTTTGAACGAAGGAGTCAAATCCATTGTCAGTTTCTTTTAACTCTTCAAAGCTTTCTTCAGCTTCTTCTAACTCAAGCGTAGATACCTCCATTGGAAGATCAAGAACTGTTGACGAGGAAGATTTCGAAAAAATAGCCTCTGTCTTTACATTCGAAGTAAGTGAATTGAGAGAGTCGATGAAACTCAAAGATACATTTGTCAACATTACAATTGGTGTAATGATCAAGATCAACCGTTGACAAAATGCCTTTAGCACAGTACAAATATAAAAGGGTTGTGCAACAAAATCACACAACCCTTCATAATTATCAAAACTTTAACATTTTAAAAATGGACAGACCATCTTTTCTTTTGATCGGCATAGAACCCCTGCACTCTTTCAGCATGGTTTCTGAATTTGTTTACCCCACTGTTCAGAGCAAGGTTTTTATGCAACTCAGCCTGATCATAATCTCCTCTCCAACTGTATAATTCTGCCAAATTACACTGGATCATGGCCGTCACTTTATCATTGATTCTTGCCTTATCGTCGGATAGATTACTTTCAGTCAAAATTGCTTTCCATGCATTGATCGCTTGATCCAATTTTTCTTTGGCTGAGGATCTATCTCTATCTCTCTCCACAAGCATTAACGCCTGTGTTGTGTATGTATATGCGGTTGTCACATCGGAATAATCATAATCCTTATAGCGATTCATCGCGTACATTTCAGCTGTATGATTCAACATCGTGTAGCCAAATTCATTGTTGATCAACGCGTTCAATTCAGCCATTGCAGACCTTCTGGCTTCAGCTTCCAGTTCCAGGAAGAACTTAGCTGAATTCTCCATATACCATAACTGGTATTCATATTTACTCGAGAATGATTTCATTTGGTAGGTTCTTACACCCTCAAGTATTGTTTTATTCATAAGTGCTCCCTGAGTTGGAGTTTCCATTTTAACTCCTACGGGCATAACATACTGGCAATAGTACTCATACTTAGTAGAGGCTCCAGTTCCTTTCTTGGTTTCCACAATTTTATACGAACGAATAGGCATTATATCTATCGTAAGCATCGATCCACCCAATCCTTTTTCAAAACCATCCAATTTCACGTTGGCACTGTAAACGGCATCGTCCGTAATTTCAGAGTGCATCTGTGGAGCTTGAACAGGGATAAATTGAGGCGCTGTTGGATAAAGTGGTGGTTTCGGAGCTGTTGCCGTTCCTCCCGCATTCACAGTTTTCTCATATTGAGCTAACTGTGTGAGATAATTTTTATCAATCAGAAACTTTTGATCTGACCACAATTTGTATTGATCAGCATATTGTTTTTGAGCCAGTTCCTTTCGAACCTCGAACATTTTCAAACTGTCTTCATTTGCCATCTTATAAGAATGTTCAAAACGAACTTCGTACGTCTTAAAAGCCGCATCAATTCGTTGATATGGTAGCCTGATGTACTTGAATGATATTTTATTGTCTTCGACATTCTGGCTGAAAACCAGCGTAGAAGTGAATAGTAGACTTAGTGTGAATAGTATTTTTTGTTTCATGATCTTTAATTTGGTCCTGCCTTTTGCAATTTCCAGACCAAAATACAAATTCGAGCCTTTAAATTCAAATGACATCAAAACCCGAAATTTGAATGAATATTCTTATTTTTCCAATATGAAGACCAGCTCACTTTCAAACCTGATCATTTTACTTTTCGCAGCAGTAATCATTTTGATCTATGGAAAAATGATCATGGTCCCTTTTATGTTGGCCCTATTGTTCTACTTTTTGATCAGAGCCGTTAGGAGGTTTATAGATCGCAATAAAATCATCAGAGAACATATCCCTTCGTGGCTTAAAAATGTAATCTCCGGAATTGTGATCTATTCCATCATCGGCTTTCTTTTCAAGATCATGTTTTTAAATAGTCAAAATCTGATCGCTTCGTTACCTAACTATGAACAGAATCTGCATTCGGTGTTGGACGACCTGGTTAAAAATACGGGGATAGATGTTCTTAAAATGGGAATGGAAGGCATTAAGTCTTTTGATCTTGCACTAGCCTTCAACAATGCACTAAACCTTATCAGTAGTTTTCTCGGAAACCTGATGCTGGTGTTATTCTATATTATCTTTTTATTCATTGAAGAATCGAGCTTCAATCTAAAATTGAGAACAATCTTCAAGGGTGAGAAATTCAATGAAATAGAAGGGCTTCTTGACAGTATAGAACACTCCATTACCCAGTATTTGGGACTAAAATCACTGGTTAGCTTTATATCTGCATTTGGATGTTATCTGATCCTTCTAGGATTTGGTGTTCAATCTCCTTTATTTTGGGCCTTCCTTGTTTTTATCATGAATTTTATTCCGATCATAGGTCCTCTTTTAGGTGTGATCTTGCCTGTCTTCTTTGCTGTTATGCAGTACGGAGAATTCAAATACCCATTAATCATGATGCTTAGCATGGGAGGTCTTCAGACCCTCATTTCTAATTTCATTGAACCAAAGATCATGGGTGATTCTTTGAATATTAGTCCACTGGTAGCAGTGCTTGCTTTGGCGGTCTGGGGAACCATTTGGGGTATCATCGGAATGGTAGTTAGTGTGCCTATAACAGTAATCCTGATCATCATTTTGGCTAAGTTTTCGAAGACGAAACCCATTGCAATATTACTTTCTAATAACGGGAAAGTCTGAAACCATTTATTTGGGAACGATTGTTGTGAATTCTGCTTCAGAATTTCATACATTCAATACAAAATTACTACTATGAAGACCCTGCTAATAACCTCATTCCTATTTTTGAACGGCTTCATCTTTTCCCAAAAAGCCGACCTTAATACCGTTAAAACTTTCTGGGATGCAAATATTTATGAAATAATAATTTTGGATCAGGAAGGGATTGAAAAGCACACATATTTTCCAGTAGAAGGAAGCTGGGGATATATTTTAAATCTTGAAGACCCAGAATCGACAACTGATGAAGATTTTACACATAATCTAAAGGAGATCTTCACTGAAGAGGTTCGAGTTGCATTACGCAATAAGACCTATAACGATCTTGTTCATCATACAGATGAAAACGGAGAATTGAATTTCATTGTACAGGTCATTACAACCACTCAAATGGAAGGCTCCGGTGAAGTAATGGAATCCATGATGATCCTCTATTTCAAAAAGTTTGAAGGTGAATGGAAATTATTCCAGATCGAATTGGCAGGATAAATATATTGAACAAATCAAGAATTATTTTTCCCATTTTTGGATGCTAATTATTATTATTTATACATCCTAACAATATCATGACCTTATAACTAGCTGATCTATTGATTTTTATTAAGATGATCAGTCTGTGGCTTATCTTTTGGTACATTTAAAAAAAATTACATATGAAAACGCTCTTTTTTGCTGCTATCATTTTAGTTTCATCAACCTGTTTCTCACAAAAATTATATTGGACATCAGAATTTGGTGGACAACATTCAAACGGAGCAATAATTTCATATGATTTTGGTTTATCTGAAATTTCTACTACTGTTACTCTCGAAGGTAATCCTTTGTATGCAGATAACCCTGTTTTTGACCTAAGTGGTGGCAATCAACATTTATCAGCAGGTTTAATTAAAGGTACAGACGGGAATTACTATGGAATAAACATGTTTGGTACTGGAAGTAGGTTAAACTCTCAGCCATCTGGCATTTCGGAATTCGGAGGAAGGGGATTCTTTTACCGTTATAACCCACAGGACCTAACAATTGAAATCTTGCATTCATTTGTTGGAAATCAGGAATGGAGCTCAGACAATTATTTACAGTCATCTTGTTATAAAAATGATGTATCTGTGCCAATTTATAGCGTTTTAGAATATTCTCCAGGTGTATTTTACGGTATTGCCAAAGAAGGGGGTGTCAGTGGAAAAGGTGGGATTTGGAAATACGATTTAAACACAGGAATTTATTCAGTAATCGGAAGTTTTAATAATTCAGGAAATAATGTTGGATTTAACCCGGTCACAGCATTAATAAAAGGGGATACAAATCACATATATGGTCTCAACAAGGATATGGAAGGTGCGAACAGTGCAGGTATTTTATACAAAGTGAATACTCAAACTGATCAATTGGAAATTGTGAGTGATATACAATCAAGTGGGTTGTTCTTAGAGGATCCTATTGGTCAGTTGACCTATGACAGTTTATCGAATATAATTTATGGGACAAAAGATCAATTTGATAATTTAAATAATTGGGGAGGTGGTGTATGGAGTTACAATCTGAGTAATTCAACCCAAAATACCGTTTGGTCTATTGATAATTCTCAGTTGGTAACTTTGGGTAATAATACAACTGGAATTGTTCATGCCAATGACGGATTTATCTATGTAACTACGAGAAATGGAGGTGCAAATGGAACTGGCACTATAATTAAGTACTCTCCCTCTGCTGGGACTTATGTGAAGGTTTTAGACTTCCCTGCGGGATTTGCAGGCATCTCAGGTATGGGGATGATCAACATTGATTCGAAAATATATGGAACATGTAAGTATTCGATCAATGGAACCTTGATTTGGTCTTTCGATATCGGCTCGAATACATACACTTCCATGATCAATGGAAATACTTCCAATCCCAATCATCCAGGAAATAAAATTGAATACGGAATACTACACGATAATGGCAAGATCATAGGAAAAACAAAAGCTGAATCTTCACATGGTGCAGGATCAATTTTTGAAGTCGACATTAGCAATGGGCAAAATAATATTCTTATGGACTGCGGTTCGCGCTCAGGTAGATTTATAATAGGAGAGCTCGTTAGATATAACGATTCCATAGTTATTGGATATATAGGAAAAGGAGGTCCAACGATTGCTTCGGACACAAGCGAATATTGTGAAAATGGGGCACTAGCTATGTTCAACCTAAAATCTGGTCAAATCGACTATATTGACAATCCATTTGGAACATTTGGAACGGGATTTCCTGAGGTTCAAACGCAGTGGATGAATAACTCACTCGTTGCATCAAATGGAAAATTATACTACACAAAATATTCTGCAACAGAAAATTCAGTATCCTATGACATAATGGAATCAGATTTAAATTCTGCAGCCATTTCGATAATCTCATATGATAACAATGGATTAATTAGTACACCAGGTATCGTTGAGATTTCGGGTGGTCGATTCATCATGTCAATTGATAACATTATTTATGAATATGATTTCGTCAATTCTAATTTGATCAATATACATTCCAATACTCATAATGTTGGAAAATTTGGTCACATGAACAACAACCAAATCGTGGCGAGCAATGGCAGGATTTATGGAATGACGACTCCAAGCACTCTTGGCGATGGCCCTGAAACAAATTTGGGGGTTATTTATTCTTTGGACCCAAATACATTCGAATTTACCGTGGAATATATGTTTGATAGCCTCATTCGGAGCACGAATGGCGGATTAACCGAATTAAATGGGAAATTATATGGATCTACTAACTTCCTAGGGGCTAATAATCATGGATTTTTATTTTCATTCGATTTGAATAGTGGAGTATTTACTACTGAGCATAACTTCAACATTGAAACAGATGGAGTGGATTTCAATGCCCGATGGACTGCATACAATGAAAGATTATATTCAACATCAAGAGCTGGTGGAGCCTATGGCAATGGCACATTGGTAATGTACAACCCTTTTAACAGTTCATTCAACGTACTATTTTCACTGAAATCAACCACAGGAAGATCCTTTAGAGGAACACCTCTGCTGATTGATCCAACTGCAGAATTGAATTCAATTGAAACTTCGCCATTAAAATTATTTCCAAACCCGAATAATGGTGTATTTACAATTGAAGGAATTAAAATTAAATCAATTGATATTCTAAGTGTGGACGGTAAACTTATTTCATTTGACAGACTAGGGAATGATATTTCTTTAAAACAAAACACTCCAGGAATTTACTTCGCAAAAGTGCTTGGTGAAGACGGGGTGGTTTATTCTTTAAAAATGATTTTAGAATAAGATTTCTGTATCGAACAGACAATAAATTCTGAGTAAATCGTCTCTGAAATATTATTTCAATCCAAAATGTTTCTCAGCCTCGTCAGCAATGTAACCACCAATTGCAAGCGAAGCCGTTGCCGCAGGTGACGGAGCATTTAAAACGTGGATCGATCGACCGTGATATTCGATTCTGAAATCATCGCGCGTATCTCCGTCTCTTGATAGCAATAGGGCTCTTACACCAGATCTTCCCGGATGAATATCATCCATTGTCAAGGAAGGTATCATTCGTTGAAGTGTTTTCAAGAACAAACGCTTTGAGAACGCTCTTCGATATTCATTGATCCCAAAAGTCATATTGTTGAAGAACAATTTCCAAGTCCCTCCATATGTTAATGCATCAAATGTGTCTTTGCAAGAAAAATCTGTTTTGCCATACCCTTCTCTTTTGAAAGTAAATACAGCATTCGGACCGCATTCGATCTCTCCGTCTGTCATACGCGTGAAGTGCACACCTAAGAACGGAAAATCTGGATTTGGAACCGGATAGATCAAATTCTTTACCTTATGTTTCGCCTGATCTGTCAACTCATAGTAATCACCTCTGAATCCAACTACTTTCTCTTTCAATCCTACTCCATCCTTTTTGGCAAGACGGTCAGCTTGTAATCCACCACAGAAAACGAGATACTTCGCTTTGAAATCTCCTTTATTCGTTTTGATCGTCGAATATTCTTCACCTCTTTCAATATCCAGCACTTCATGACCAAGTTTCATTTGACTTTCCGATTGAGCTGCCAATGCTAGTTCAGCCATTTTCTCTGTAGCTCCTCTGAAGTCAATTATTCCAGTGCATGGAACCCAGATACCTCCTATGGACTCTACGTATGGTTCATGTTCCTTAACCTGATCAGCAGAGATCTTCTCAATTCCTTCTATCTTATTCTCCAAACCGGTATTGAAAATCTTTTCCAAATAAGGCAGCTCCTTTTGATCTGTTGCTACAACAACTTTACCGCACACATCGTGATCGACCCCGTATTCTTCCGCAAATGCAACCAGTTCGTGTCTACCCTGAATACAATTTTTTGCTTTTAACGATCCAGGCTTATAATAAAGACCTGAGTGGATCACACCAGAGTTATGACCTGTTTGATGATCAGCCAGTTTATCCATCTTTTCGATCAGAATGATCTTCTTATCTGGATTTCTTTTTTGAAGCTTATAGAACGTAGCTGCACCTACGATCCCACCACCAACAATAGCTATATCAAAAGTCATAGTTCTGAATTTTTGACAAATGTAGTCATGAAAAAGGAATCAACGTCTGACAATCTTTAATGTTTTCTTAGTTTTATCCAAGTCAAAAATGAACTCAAAAGAAATACATCTCCCCAATCTTGATGGACTTCGATTTATAGGAGCGCTTGGGGTACTGATCTTTCATATTTTCACTTTAGGTAAAGAGTCTTGGAGTGCATTTACAGAGAATAATGCGTTTAAAGCGATCTATTTTCTTGGATCCAAAGGACATCATGGTGTAGGATTATTCTTTGTGCTCAGTGGATTTCTGATCTTTTATCTTTTGTTCACTGAACACCAGAGAACTGGAGAAATCAAACCTCTGAATTTCTTGCTACGAAGGATACTCAGGATCTGGCCGCTTTATTGTTTAATCGTCATTTTCGGCTTTATAATTTTCCCAATGCTTCCTGGTGGTATTGCTACGGACCATTCCATTTTAAACTACAGTTTCTTTCTTTCCAATCTTGACGAGATCTGGAACGGAATAAATGATCCTTTAAATTTTCTTACAATCACATGGTCCGTGAGTATCGAGGAGCAATTTTACATCTCCATGATCTTGCTGATGGTTTTACTTAAACCATTGAGAAAAGCCAATGGATGGCCTTTTATCTTCCTTGTTCTAATTCTTTCCTCAGTAATTTTCCGATTTTTCAACGCTGAGGACGAGAGAGTCATGTATTATCACAGCTTGGCAAATATCTCAGACCTCTGTATTGGAGGGCTTGGTGCCTGGGCTGTCATACATCTCCAACTTAAGGAATTCATTCAAAAGATCCCCAGATCGGTCATCATCCTCATATATCTTTTGGGAATTTTAATAATTCTAGGATCCTCCAGATTATTTACCAGCGAGTTAAGATCTATAGAAAAACTGCTAACCGGATCTTTCTTTTTGTTCATTGTCCTTGAACAGGTCTACTCAGAAAGATCCTTCTTCAAAGCAGATCATATTCCTTATTTCTCTAAAGGTGGAAAAATAACATACGGCATTTATATGTTCCATTGCATTTTCATCCATTATAGTCTTCAATGGTTAAATATTTCAGATGGGACAGGAAGCATTTATCAGTTTATAATTCATGCGATAATTGTGATCACTAGCACGTGGATCATTGCTTCGCTAAGTATGAACTACTTTGAAGGACCTATACTACGATTAAAACGATATTTTCGCTGATCATTTTTTGGTGAGCGAAAAAACATCTAGCCTTCTGTCTTTTAGATTTCTTACACTCCCCAAGCTATGTAGTTCTCGCAGCAAATCGATGTCTACATCCGCAACCAAGATCATTTCTGTATTAGGTGTTGCCTCAGCCTTTACCCCATTTGATGGGAACTGGAAATCACAAGGTGTAAATACAACCGATTGAGCGTATTGCATGTCCATATTATGCACATTAGGTAAATTCCCTACACTTCCGGCTATTGCAACATAACATTCATTTTCGATTGCTCGTGCTTGTGCACAGTGTCTCACGCGGGAGTATCCATTTTGAGTATCCGTCAAGAAAGGAACAAAAAGTATATCCATACCATCATCTGCCAATAGACGTGATAATTCTGGGAATTCCACATCGTAACAGATCAAAATTCCAATTTTACCACAATCGGTATCGAACGTTCTTATTGTGCTACCTCCCTTTAAAGCCCATACTTTGGCTTCATCCGGAGTAACATGAATTTTTTCGTAGCGGTCGACTCCTCCATCTCTTTTAAAGAGATAACCTACATTATAAAGATCGCCATCAATTACTTCAGGCATACTGCCTCCAATAATATTGATGTTATATGATATTGAAAGTTTAGCCATCGCATTCACGATCTTAGGGGTGTACTCCGCAAGCTTACGAATTGCATCGACTTCTTTCAAATGGTTGAATTCAGCCATCAAAGGAGCGTTGAAGAACTCAGGAAACAAAGCAAAATCACAACGATAACCACTCAAGGCATCTACGAAATACTCGATCTGAAGCAACATACTTTCAAGATCATTATACGGTCTCATCTGCCACTGGACAGCACCTATACGAACAACTCTTTTCAACACCCTGGCCTTGTCATCCGGTATTTCATAGAAAATATTATCCCATCGAAGCATTACTGCAAATTCATTACTCGCATCGTCTCCTTCTAAATATCCTTTGAGGATTCTTACCGGGTGAAAATCATTCGATAACTGGAAATCAAGAACGGGATCGTGAATCTCCTTTGATTTCACTTTGTCCAGATATTGTTTTGGAGAAAGCTCAGCAGCATACTTGTGGTAATTGGGAATTCTACCTCCAAAAATAATCCCCTTCAAATTCAGTTTTTCACACAAGTCCTTACGGTAATCGTAGAGTCTTCTTCCTAATCGTAATCCTCTGAATTCGGGTTTGATGAAAACATCAACCCCATATAAAAGATCTCCTTTATTCGAGTGGGTACTAAACGAGTAATTCCCTGTTATTTCCTTGTAGGTATGCTGATCCTCAACATCTTCATCTTTCACTATGATCGTCAACGCAGAACCAGCGATCTTACCATCAATTTTAATCACAACCTGACCTTCCGGAAACTTATCGATCAATGCCTGAACATGATGTTCTTTCCAATAGGCATCAGGCATGGACTGGTAAGCACTGATCATTACTTGTTTTAATTCTTTGTAATCCTCCATTGTGAGGTAATCCAATTGGATGTTTTGTATGGGTTGTGACATAAAATAATTTGATTACCAATCAAGATAAACATTATCCTATTACTGAGAATAATATTTGAAATTCATAACATTTGTTTAACAAAAAAGGGCGCCATTCTGACGCCCTTAGTGCTATTTATAGACCAATTATTGTTTGATCATCTTTTCAGTATATACCCTCTCTCCAGTAATGATCTTAACGATATAATTTCCAGAAGGAATCCAGCTAAGATCAAGGTGTGACTCTGCGAAGTTACTTGTCGAGATCATTTTTTCTCCGTAGATCTTTCTTCCTGACAGATCGAGAATCTCCAATTGAGCGTCATTACTCACGCTTCCACTTAGTTCAATTGTACATTGTCCGTTATTTGGATTTGGAATAACTGCGATCTTATGATCAAGATCTTCTTCATCAAGTCCAACCCCAAAACCTACAGAGAAATCATAACGGTGATAATGTCCAAAATCTCCTGGGAAGATCTCAGCATACGATCCACCAACCAATCGAACTCTGAACGATCCACCTGTTTCTCCTTCATATTGAGCAGATGCCCAGAACGATATTCCATCATGGTCAGAATCTTCTATAATGATACTGTAACATCCAGGTGCCAGATCGAACGTGTCTTTGTACTGAGTACTGTTCAACAAAGAAGTTCTTTCGAAGATTACATTACCATCTGAATCCTGCAATCTCCATTGGTTTTCATTAGCCCTGTTATTCGTGGTAAACCAAACAAAGAAAGGCCCATTGATCACTTCAGGAGCAGAGAACTTAACAGATTTAACATTATTGTTTGGATACTCGTCAAGGTCCTGAGTACCTTCTACAGCATATACTTGAGCGGTAAAAGTCATCAACCCTTCATAGTCCTGCCACCAGGTGATATCATCTACCGGAATCTCAACGATCTCTTTTTCAAGGAAACCAAGGTTACCTGTCCATTGGTATTCGATCCAGTCTCCATAAGTGATCCAACAACGAATGATACAGCTTGTAAGTGGTTGTTCTCCTGCGTTCTGAAGTACAATTCTTGGATTGGAACATGTAGGATTCCACTTACTGAAGTACTCATAATTGTTTGGGTTCAAAACATCAATGATGGCTGCATCATTCTGGTGATTCGGAGCCCCATAGGAAATAAGGTCAAAAGCCATGATATAATTTCCTCCTGCCTGACCCGGGTCACTAACAGGTACCTGATTGATCGCATAATCAATATCAACTGTAGTTCCAGGATTCACATAAGGTGTCATGTCAAAATCATTCTCTCTGACCATGTCTCCCGGACACCAACCTTCTCTGGCATATGGCCATGTTCCTCCCTGACTAATATTCGGGTTATCACCACATTCTGTTGTCTGCCAAATGTTCCAGTTAAATCTCGAAACCCCATCCAATTTGATCTGATGATTATTTGGTACCCATTCGCAACAAGCTCCATTTCCAACTTGTCCGTGTCCGGATAATCTTGTTTTGATCTTGAACATATCAGAAGTGTCGGACAATTCAACAGAAGTACTTTGAAGATCCACGTCATTCGCCAGATTCGCGAAGTTGTAACTTCTGAAATCAGCCCATACAGGTTCTCTTTTATGCACATCTCTTGGGGGAATACCCTCAATGAATGCAAACTTTAGATCGATCAATTCCTGTGTATTATGAGCGGCAAGATCTACTGTATTCTTCAGATAGTGCTGATAATCTGTTACATCATAGATCCAAGCAAACCCTTGTGGCCCAAGATCAAATTGAATTCCATAAGGCGTTATATATCTGGCAATCTCAACATCATGGATGATCTCAAATGGCGCCTCATAATACGTCACCTGTTCGTTGTTAATTGTCCATGCCCCAGTGAATGGTGTTGAACTCACAACGTTCATGTTTTCATCATATACCACTTCATTTCCGGATGGTAACCCAAGGAAAGCATTGACGATCTCAAAGTGATTCGCAACCTGCGCAAATTCAAATACAACCTGAGGCTCTTTCAGTTTAGCATATTCCGTTGCAAATACCCCCTCAAAAGTTGCTGGTGAAAGTGACTGACCAAATTCTACAAGTGGTCTAACCGCAACATTCTGAATTCCAGCCTGAGGATATTGAGAAAAATCAAACATCCCATAATCAGATGGCATCAACATGTAATTATTCGCGGATCGATCTTGTGCATATTCATCGTCATCAAAATCATAACTTACAAGCAGATTCGAATAAAATGGGTGATTAATATCTCCCTTAGTCATGTAATTGTTTGCAATTGCTGTCGCATCCAAAGCAACGTCAAAAAGTTGGAAATCATCAATATTTCCTTTCCATTTGTATGCTCCATTCCAGTTTTGTCCAAGAACCATTCGATGGATATATCCAACGGACAAATTTTTACCATTCCCATAATGAAACTGAACTCCATTCCTGTAAATGAACATTTCACCATTCACGGCATCCTTCACAAATGCCCAGTGAACCCAGTTATTATCAATATCACCAGCGTTCATATCAATATCAATTCGATCATAACCCGAACCTTCGCCAGCATCGAAGTACATTCGGTTATTGCTCCATGGCAAGTGAACGTTGATCACTCGTCTATTTAAGGTATCATATGCCTCGAGAATTGAAGTATTTGTAGAAGTACTTCCATTACCTTTTACCCACATACAGATCGTGAATTCGTCTCCAAGATCAAAATCAGAAAGCTGAAGTAATGCCTGATCCGTTCCATCAAACTTCATCGAACCGTTTTTTGAAGGATACGACAAACCATTTCCAGAGGCATCGACCATATTGAAACCAATCTGAGTTCCATTTTCATTCGGTCGATCAAACGTTAACTCAATGATCAAATTATCTGTTCCGTTCCAATTGAATGGCTGATGAAAAATAAATTCGTTCGTACCTGCAATCAAAGCATTAGTATTCAGAGCACTTCTGTTCCAATTGTATACGTTGGTGAATCCTGTTGCTTCAAAAGAAAAAAGATCGGTTAAGGTAGTAGATTTTATATTGATCATTGGATTAATGATCTCTCCGTTTCCAACTATTGTCGCTATATCCAACGTTAAAGACTTCAACTCTCCAGGAGTTATGCCACCTGCCAATAATTCAGTCGCGGAAATAACAAACTGCATTCTGGAGCCTTTATTAGATGTAGCAAAAGGAGCATCACTAACTCCATTCATTGTCCCTGATATGCTCGAATAAGTGGCAGAAAGCCCAGACATTTTCGACTGCATTGAGGTGTAAGTATCACTGTTGGTATAGCCTGAAGGATTGAATTCATACACCGCAGGAGAGGAATAATTCGCAAGATACTTGACACTGTCTCTCCTTACAGAATCCATCTGACCTGTATGATCAAAAACTCTGGTGTAAGTCAGGTAATCCCATTCTCCACAATTGTAAGAATCCCAGGTTGTCAAAGGACTACACTTTAGCTTATAGTACATCAAGACTTTCTCAAATCGTTTGTCATTTAATTCAGCAGGAAATTCAAAGTTTCCACGTCTTGCTGTAATTGAATCAAAGGTGAAGGTTTGAACCCAGGTTGTATCCTGAGCAATGGACTGAAATGTAAAGATTAGTCCAAAAAGTAAAAGTGAATAAGATTGTTTCATTGAGTCATTTTCCCCAAAGATATGGTTTGAAGGCAAAGCAACAAAATCGTTTTAGCACTAATTCAAGTTACTCTATGAAAGCCAAATAAGTTTGGATCAATCTTTTAAAAGGATTTCCAATTTTGAGAGCGACACTAGCTCATGTTTATTCATACGATTGAATGATCCTGCCAATTGAATAGAAGATTCCAGAATAAAGGCCCTAAGATTTGAATCGAACTCAGCCTTCCTTTTAAAAAAAACAGATCGAAAATAGTCGAATGCTTCCTGTGGTTTGACTTCTCCTTCGTCAAGGTCCATAACCATACTTTCAATAAGTTCCATTCCCATTGCGCCAAAAGGATCGCCTTTCTGAGAAATCTTTTTCCAATTGGTATCCAGAATTTCATGCAACATTTTTCTTTCATCCTCATGGATCGAATTATCCGATTTCATGATCGAAAAATACAAGTAGGCTAAGGAAGGAACTATTTCATTCATGCTAATGGAGTTCAAAAACAGGAAGCAAATGCCACGATGGCTCAAAGTATTCGCTATGTTGATAGATAAAATACAATTGCTCCCAAGAGGAAGCATTAAACTTTTGATCCAACTTTTTACGCTCTTCGAAAGTACTTTTCAATGTTGTATCATTCTCCAGAATTTCTTTTGCTTTATCTTCAAATACATATGAAGAGAAATACTCCTTTTGCTGCACGTAGCTATCAAAGAAATTCCAAGTAAAATAGCTGTCCTCAGCTTCGGGAACAAGGACATGCATTAAGAACCAACGGTTCTTTTGATCTGTTGAGATGATCAAATCTCCTTTTTTCAAGTCAATCTCTACATTCTCTCTTTCAATATCAATTTTCGAATGAGCATAATGTCCTTCATACGGTTTTTGCGGACTATCAAACGATAAGACTCTATTCGTTGTCAATGACAGTGTGGTATCCGTACCAACCCGTCGATAGTTGATCCCATTAAACGATAAGCGATTTATGACATCTTCACATTGAGCACCTACGACGAAGAATTCCGGAATCTTCACTGAATCATTGGATCTATATTCATTGAAATAAAGGATGTACTTTTTGTAAGGTTTATTCCGATCGTATTTTAAACGTTTCAATCCGGTAACCTCACTAATTGGATACGAATGCTCGAAACCCTTGAACAAAACTGAATCTTTTTTCTCTGTTAATTGGTAATCAAATTTGAAGTAGTCGCTTTTACCAAAATGTGCTATTGCCTTCTGTCTTCGATCTTCGACCAAAGATCTATTCAATCCCGTCCATTGTATCAATTCATCCAGAAACTGGAGTGTAGCTGTCACTCTTTCCGGAAAAGGTTTAAGCATATGAGTTTCAACCGTGAATGAAATGGAATGGAACAAGGCTGCATAGCCCATTGCATATCTAGGTAAATCATTGAATGCCTCTAAGCCAGTATCAGGAGTTTCACCTTTCAGATTGACATAGGGAAACAGATCCGTTTTTTTCTTACCTAGTTCATCACACAAATGTGGAAGTAAAATATCATAGGTCAGCTCTGAAATGGAAGGCGCAATTCTTTCTTTGACAGATGATATCAAAGTCAGGGTATACTGGTAGTCCGCCCCATTCGAAACATGCGTATCCACAAACACATCAGGGTCAAGCGCATGAAAGATCTTCGAAAAAGTAAAGGCGTTTTTTGAATCCATTTTTATGAAATCCCGGTTGAGGTCAAGGTTTTGAGCATTTCCTCTAAACCCGTATTCTTCTGGTCCTTCCTGATTTGCCCGGCTACTTGATGAACGATTCATCATCCCACCCACATTATATGCCGGAATGAATGCAATTACGGGTAATCCTTCTGTCTTTTTTCCTCGTTTGATCCATTCATCCAACCAGATCAGACAGGCATTGATTCCGTCAGGTTCTCCAGGGTGAATTCCATTGTTGATAAGGATTGTTGTTTCTGATCGGGCCTTTAACATAGTGGACAAAGAATCACCTTTCCCATTGACAATGCACACATAGATAGGTAAGCCAAAGTCAGATGGACCCATACTGTATAACTCGATCTCTTTATGCAGGTCATCTAACTTCTCCAGGTGAGCAATTAATTCTGGATAAGTAGGAGTGCTATTTTTGTTCCATTGGGCCATTGACTGTCCAATCTGAACGAAAAGGACCAACGCAAAGCTTAAAAACAAGTTATTCATTGTCATCTACCGAAAATAGAAATAAAGTTCTAAATCAAGCGATTTAACCTTTATGGTAAGTATGATTTGAATTACTTTTGTGCCATGCGTATTGATATACTTACAGTCGTACCTCAATTACTCGAAGGTCCTTTTTCGCACTCTATATTAAAAAGGGCCCAGGACAAAGGTCTTACGGAGATCCATGTTCACAATATTCGTGACTATTCCCTGCAAAAACAGAAGCAAGTAGATGATTATCAATATGGAGGTGGGGCTGGAATGGTCATGTGCATTGAGCCAATCGTCAGAGTGATCGATAAATTGAAAGCTGAACGAGCCTATTCTGAGATCATCTATATGACGCCTGACGGTGAAGTCCTGGATCAATCTATGGCGAATCAATTATCACTTGGAGGAAACATCATTATTCTTTGTGGACATTACAAAGGTGTTGATGAACGAATAAGAGAACATTACATCACAAAAGAGATCTCGATCGGTTCTTATGTGCTTTCCGGTGGTGAACTTGCCGCTGCAGTGCTGGTCGATTCGATCGTACGTCTGATACCTGGAGTTCTGAATGATGAAACTTCTGCATTAACAGATAGTTTCCAGGATAATCTGCTTTCTCCACCAGTGTACACCAGACCCGAAGAATACAATGGCTGGCGAGTACCTGAAGTACTTTTATCTGGTAATCCAGCGCTTGTTGAAAAGTGGAGAGAAGAACAGGCACTTCAACGCACAAAGGATAGAAGACCTGACCTATTATCGAACGAATGAATCTGGAAAAATCAATTGCTGCCTTACGAAATGGGGGAACGATCCTTTATCCTACAGACACCATCTGGGGAATAGGTTGTGATGCCACCAACGAGGATGCCTGTCAGGAAATATTAAAGATCAAAGAACGTCCGGATGAAAAGTCATTTATCCTCTTAGTAGACGATTTCCCGATGATCGAAAAATACATCCCAGATTTTCATCAGGTATGCTATGACCTGGCGGATTTTGCAACCAGGCCTTTGACGATCATTTATCCGGATGCGGAAGGTTTGGCTCCTTCTGTACTCGCTGCTGACGGATCTGTTGGTATCAGGATCACAAAGGATCCTATTTGCCTTAAATTGATCCGGTCTATCAGAAAACCGATTGTAAGCACTTCGGCCAATGTTTCAGGCACCCCATCCCCATCTTGTTTTAAAGATATCTCCGATTCGATCAAACTAAAGGTAGATGCTATTGTCGAAGAACGACTGAAAGAGAAAATGACAACTCCATCACAGATCATAAAGATTGAAAAGGACGGATCTGTCAAGATCATACGCAGCTAGACCTTTTATTTGGACCTTAGATTGTATCTTTGCCGCGCATGTCACAAAATTTCGCAAATCGTTTAACTCATCCTGTCTTCAAGGTTGTTTCTCAGGTAGTCACCGAAAGGGATCTGGAAGCATATGTAATTGGCGGATTTGTTCGTGACATGATCCTGGATAGACCCACCAAAGACATTGACATCGTCGTTGTTGGAAATGGAATGGATCTCGCCGAAGAATGTGGTAGGATCTTACGGGTGAAGAAAGTATCCCTATTTAAAAATTTTGGGACTGCACATTTTCTTTACAAGGATCTTGACGTCGAATTTGTTGGTGCAAGGAAAGAATCCTATCGCTCAGAATCAAGAAAGCCGATCGTAGAAAATGGAACCCTCCAGGATGATCAGAACAGACGAGATTTTACGATCAATGCACTGGCATTAAGTCTCAATAAGAAGAATTTCGGAGAATTGATCGATCCATTTGGCGGAATTCAAGATCTCGAAAAAGGGATTATTCGTACCCCCCTTGATCCCGACATCACTTACTCGGATGATCCGTTGAGGATGTTGCGTGCAATTCGCTTTGCTTCTCAACTAGGATTTACCATCGAAAGCGAAAGCTTGAAATCGATTTTCAATAATGCACATCGTCTCGAGATCATTTCAAAAGAAAGGATCATTGATGAGGTGAATAAGATCATATTGTGCGATAAACCATCCAGAGGCTTTGAGCTTTTGTACAATACAAAATTATTGCATGAATTTTTCCCAGAGATGTGCGACCTACAGGGAATTGAGACGATCAATGGGAAATCACACAAGGACAATTTCTATCATACACTTGAAGTGTTGGATAATCTTTGTGAAAACACGGATGATCTTTGGTTGAGATGGTCAGCGATCATGCATGATATTGCAAAACCGCCTACCAAAAGATTTGATCAGGAAGCAGGTTGGACTTTTCATGGCCATGAAGAATTAGGCGCCAAGTGGGTTCCTAGGATTTTCAAACGTCTCAAGTTACCATTGGATCACAAAATGAAGTACGTTCAGAAACTAGTTCGACTTCATTTACGACCGATTGCCCTGGTAAAGGGATCTGTGACGGATTCAGCTGTGCGAAGATTACTGAGTGAAGCGGGTGATGACATTGATGACCTGATGAAACTTTGTAATGCCGATATCACTTCAAAAAATGAGTTCAAGGTAAAACGATATAAGAAGAACTTTGAGATCGTCACCGAAAAATTAAAAGCTGTTGAAGAGAAAGACAGGATCCGAAATTTCCAGCCGCCGGTTGGAGGTGAAATGATCATGAAGACCTTCGGATTACAACCTTGTAATGAAATCGGTATTATAAAAGCAAGAATTAAAGAGGCGATCTTGGAAGGAGAGATCCCGAACGAAGAAATAGCAGCAACTCACTTTATGTTGACCATTGGAAAAGAATTGGGGTTGACTGTTGTTGAAGAACCAGTTTTCAGGGATTAATTATATTTTTACATTTACACAAATATAACCATTATGGCTGGCCTAAAATTCAGAGTATTATTGGATTCTGACAGGAATGAAGAGGTTTTCAGAGACATCCTTATTAACGATTCGGACAACTTCGAATCATTCTATACTGCGATAATTAATGCGTTCCGTTTTCAGGGAGAAGAAATGGCAAGTTTTTATGTCTCAAATGACGAATGGGACAAAGGACATGAAATCAATTTGATGGACATGTCATATGGTGATGACGATGTTGATGGCACGCCAAACACCATGAAAGATGCCATCATCAAGGATTTTCTGGAAGAACCTGATCAGAAGTTCATTCTTGTTTATGATTTCATGAGAATGTGGATCTTCCTGATCGAATTGATCGGCTATGAAAAAGAAGGGCCAGAAAATCCGGAGGTGATCCTTGCAGTTGGAATGGCTCCACCTGAAGATTCAAAGCAAGCAAGTAATGAAGCTTTCATTGGTGATGATTTTGAAGGAGAGGATGATGAAGATGAATTCGGAATGGATGACTTTGAAGATGGTTATTCGGAAGATGATTTTTCAGGTTTTGATGAATACGATTACTAATGAATAAATTTATTGCAGGAGATCCGATCGGCGCAGCTATTCTTGAATATGCTGTCAAAAGAAAACCAGCCGACATTATTGTCAGCTCCGATATTTGTGAAGATGACATTATCCCAGTCGAGGTCCTTTTCAGATCATACGACGAGATGCCTGAGATCGAAAAAATAGCGCTTGAAAAATGTACAGGAAGAGTGCTTGACGTAGGCGCTGGAGCCGGAGTACATGCACTTGAATTGATGGAAAATGGTCATGATATCGTTGCCATTGATGTATCTGAAGGTGCAGTAAGTCACATGCGTTCCAAAGGTATTGATGCGAGAATGATCTCTTTTGAAAACTTGAAGCATGAAAAGTTTGACACCATCCTAATGTTAATGAACGGTATAGGAATAGCTGGTAAATTATCCAACTTGTCGTCTTTTCTAAAACATGCGGCATCATTATTGAATCCTGGCGGAAAAATCATTTGTGACTCTTCAGACATCAAATACTTATACATGGATGATGAAGGATATATGTGGGTGGATCTGAATACCGAATACTATGGAAATTTTAGGTTCCAGATGAAATATAAAAAAGACAAAAGCGCTTGGTTCAACTGGCTATACGTTGATTTTGAAAGCCTATTTGAAGCAGCTAAAAAGGCTGGTTTAAAAGCTGAAAGGATCGAAGAAGCTGAAGACCATTATCTGGCAGAAATCAGGATTTGAATATGAAAAATCTTATTGCAGTACTTCTAATTACGTCTAGTTATTTTGTCTCTATTTCACAAGAGACGGGCCCTTTCCCAATGGAAAAGAGTTCACTATTATGGAAAATAGAAGGTAATGGGATCAAGAAGGGTTCGTACCTATTTGGAACGATGCATCTGATCGAGAAGGAAAATTTCATTTTCCCTGATAAACTCGAAAAGCTCTTTAAAAAATCGGACGTGCTCGTCATGGAGCTTCCTGGATTACCCAACCAACTGGAAGCAATGAAATACATCACACTTTCTGAAGGTAGCTTCTTTGATTATTTCACACCTGAGCAAACTGACACGATCATCAGATGGGCACAGGACGAACTTAAAATGTCGGAGGAAAAATTCCGATCAACCATGATAAAAATGAAACCATTTGTGGTTGTTCAAATGGCAACACAGTTGCATTTTCTGGGTAAAACGGAATCCTATGAAATGACTTTTGACAGGATGGCACGAGAAGAACAAAAGAAGATCCTGGGATTAGAAACCGTAGCCGAACAAATGGCGATCTTTGATAATCTGACTGACGAACAACAAACCGAAATGGTGATGTCTGGAATTCGAAACATGAAGGAATCGATCGATCTTACCAAAACAATGCAGGAATTGTATGTTCGTCAAAATGTAGATTCACTCTATTTGATGATACTGGAAGAAGGTGGAGTATTATCTGAAGAGCAGCAGAATTTTCTGGATGAGAGAAATAAGAACTGGATCCCAAAGATCAATGAGATCATTGTAGATAAAAAAGCTTTCATTGCCGTTGGTGCAGGACATTTGGGAGGGCCTAATGGAGTGATCCGTCTATTACAGAAAGAGGGGTACACATTAACACCAGTTGAACTATGAGAACTTTGTTGTTCATCATGGGGGTTTTCGTTATGACCTCATCATGTAAAACCTATTCGGATGACGATCTGAAAGTATTCGACAAGGAGATCGAAGCATACATCAAATCAAAGAATTTAGAACTTGAACGTTCAGAATCAGGCTTGTACTTTACCATTATTGAAGAAGGAGAAGGTGATGAAATTCTATATTCAAATAATGTCAGCTTTACCTACAAGGGAACTCTGTTGAATGGAGATGTATTTGATGAACAAAACGAACCCGTAACCTTCAAGGTAAATCAACTCATTGGTGCATGGAAAGAGATCATGCTCGATCTTAAAAAAGGAGGTAAAGCATTCCTGATTACTCCACCTCAATTAGGATATGGTGACAGGGAGCTGGATAAAATACCTGCCAATTCCATTCTGGTATTTGAAATGGAAGTCACGGATGTTAATTAATTGTCGATTTTGAAGTGACTTTTCCTTGGTCATCCGAATTCAAAAAACTATTTTTGGGACACTTTTACGAAAATAATAATCGCACTATGAGCGTACTGGTAAATAAAGATTCTAAAGTAATTGTACAGGGATTCACTGGAAGTGAAGGTACTTTCCACGCAGGACAAATGATCGAATACGGAACCAATGTTGTTGGTGGTGTAACTCCAGGTAAAGGAGGGTCAATGCATTTGGACAGACCTGTATTCAACACAGTTGCTGATGCTGTTGCAAAAACAGGTGCAGACGTATCTATTATTTTTGTTCCACCGGCATTTGCTGCTGATGCAATTATGGAAGCTGCTAATGCTGGCATCAAAGTGATCGTTTGTATCACTGAAGGTATTCCAGTTAAGGATATGGTCAAAGCAAAAGAATATATCAATGCTTATGATTGCCGTCTGATCGGTCCAAACTGTCCTGGTGTGATCACTGCAGGAGAGGCAAAAGTTGGCATCATGCCAGGGTTTGTCTTTAAGAAAGGTAAGATCGGAATTGTTTCAAAATCTGGAACATTGACATATGAAGCAGCTGATCAGGTTGCAAAGGCTGGATTAGGAATCACTACAGCAATTGGTATCGGTGGTGATCCAATTATTGGTACAACTACCAGAGAAGCTGTAGAATTATTGATGAATGACCCTGAGACTGAAGGAATCGTAATGATCGGTGAAATCGGTGGTAACCTTGAAGCTATTGCTGCAAGATGGATCAAAGAAAACTCAAAGAAGCCGGTAGTTGGTTTTATTGCAGGTGAAACAGCTCCTAAAGGAAGAACAATGGGACATGCCGGAGCGATCGTTGGTGGTGCTGATGATACAGCTGAAGCAAAAAAGAGAATTATGAGAGAATGTGGTATACACGTAGTCGATTCGCCAGCACAGATTGGTGCAAAAATGGCTGAGGTACTAGGTGTTACTGCATAATTTTTATTATACGATTTGAAACGGCCTTCATGGCCGTTTTTTTTTATCTCAATGGTAACAGAACTGATCGATAAAACCTACCGAACTCAAAATTTCCCCAAAAACGCGGAGCTTTTCATTCGTGAACCTAAGTATATTCAAGAATTGGTCAATGTAGCCATTTCGGACATTTCATACCCCTACCCTGAATACGCCTCATGGCTTTTACCACACATCAATAAAGAAAATGATCGGCTTCTTATCCCATTTCAGGAACAACTTATTGATCGCATTTTAACTAGTGAGAATCAATCTGTTCTGCGGAATTTGGTTAACACCATTCAAAGCCTTCCTTTGATCGACTATCGGGAATCAGAACTGCTTAATCGTCTTATCAACTTCATTTCGGATGATCGCAATAAAGTGGCTCTTTTTGTATACGCTCTCTATAAATTGATCCAGTTCGTAAAAAAATATCCTGAAATAGACTTCGAGATAAAAAGCATTTTAAGTTTGAAGCAAGAGCCCTTGAAACCCGCTATGCGAATAGCAATCCGCAATTACGACCGATCCCTAAATCCTTAAATGATTATTCAATTTCAACTACCAAGAAATGTTAAATTATTATTTTTATAGTACTATGTATTGCATAGTTAATTCTTATACATATATCTTTGTATAAAATTATTAACATGAATTTGGAGAACACACAAGCTCAGATGCGAAAAGGAATTCTGGAGTATTGTATTCTTTCCATTCTCGACAAGAAACAAGAAGCTTATCCATCAGAGATCCTGGAGACGCTTAAAGACGCCAAGCTGATCGTAGTTGAAGGCACTCTTTATCCACTCCTAACAAGATTGAAAAATATGGAACTTCTTTCCTATCGATGGGAAGAATCACAATCTGGTCCACCCAGGAAATATTTTGCACTGACCAAAATGGGAAAGGCTTTTCTCGAAGAATTAGACAGCACTTGGTCAGAATTAAGTGAAGCTGTAAATAAAATTACCAATCTCAACGAAAAATGAAAAAGACGGTATCAGTTAATATAAAAGGGATGAATTTCCTTATTGAGGAAGACACGCCTATGAAACACTTCAGCAGTATCTGGAACGGCTAAAAAATGTATTGGCCAATGAAACGGGTGCTCAGGAGATCATTGAGGACATCGAATTGAGGATCGCTGAACTCTGTGCCGAAAAATTGAATGACAAAAAACAAGTCATTGAATTGAATGACATCCAATCTATTCTTCAAATGCTTGGAGATCCATCAGACTATGTCGGTGGGGAGGATGATTTCGGTACACAAGGATCAACTACCAATCAAAAAGCTACCCATGAAAAAAGATTGTATCGCGACACAGAAAAAGCCGTTTTTGCAGGTGTTGCAACGGGTATTTCCAACTATCTCAACATCGACGTTGTCATTATTCGAGCGCTATTCGTTTTGATCTTTCTTTTCGGTGGGTTCGGCATTCCTCTTTACATCATTCTTTGGATCATCATTCCAAAAGCGACCTCTAATATCGACCGTTTAAGAATGCAGGGGAAACCAATCACGGTTGACACATTAAGAGATGAGGTAGAAAATGCTGCTGACCGTTTATCCAAAGGCTCTAAACGATTTGCCGATAAAATTCGAAAAGACGAAGAAACACATTTCAGGTTTCATGCGTTGGGCAGAATGATCATGGGAATATTAGGTAGCGGACTAATTGCCTTTGGCATTTTTCTAATAGTCCTGTTTTTAATATTTGGACTTGGCGGATTTCAATTCATTCCAATTCAAAGTGATTATGGTTTTCTTTCTTTTAATGATTTCGGAAACCTTGTGCTTGAAACTTCACAAGATCTAAAATGGGCATGGATCAGTGGAATTCTGGTGGTAGCCTCTTCCATCCTATTTATCTTGCTTTTAGGAATTAAACTGGCTTTTCATTTAAAGAATAAATGGACAGGCAGGACGTTAGCTACATTGTTCTTCATTGGTCTGGCAGGATTTTTCATGGCAATTTTTATCGGTATTAAAACCGGTAGGGAGATGGCAAATGAAGGAGAGATAGAAACTACAATTGGTTCAATCGACAAAGACACGTTATATATTGAGTCCATACATACCGCTCTTCCATCGGACAATCAATATGAAATTAAAAGTACCGGTAAATTTGGATTTCTTTCCCTTGAAGGAAAGAAGATCAATGAAACTGGTATTCATGTAAACTACAAAGAATCAAAAGACACTCTTTTTCATATTCATCAAAATTTAAGTGCTCATAGTCATTCACACAAAAAAGCCATTGAAAAAGCCAGACACATTAAACACTCGGCATTTTTGTCAGAAGGTAAACTGAAAGTAAATACCACGTATACATTTCCTGCTGCTGATAAATTACGCGATCAGGATGTTTACTTGATCATTGAGGTACCAAAAGGTAAAAAAGTCATTTGGGACGGGAAACGAATCATTCCTGATCCTGATTTTGGAGATGAAAGCTACATTGAGGAACGAGGTTATCTGAATAGTGATGGTGAATACGAACAATGGGGTTAAAAAAAGGCCAGATATTTATCTAGCCTTTTTTAACCTAAACCTAACGATCATTTTCATGAAACCACTGTACCGCAACCTCGTTAGCAAATTGGGGACCATGTTTTAAAACGTCTAAAAATCAAGGAAATGTCAATGCCAGAAATAAATCGACTCCCCAAAACGGGAGCTTTTTTCCTATATTGGGAATATATATCTTATCAAAGGAAGCTGTGCTTGATCAAATCAGAAGAATAATCGTCCTTCGAAATATACACAAATTAAAGCCCTTATAATTCTTGGTTTAACTTGAGATACATATTTCCACCTTAGTAATTGAAAGGCTCCGTGTAAACCTTACTTCCTGACATAGAAATAACCTCTAAAAGATATTCACCGACTTTAAGATCACCGCCCAGGCTCAGTTTTACTTCAGCATTACTTGGATTGGGATAGATCTTAATATCTTCTTCAAATTCACATTCGAATTTGAATTCTCCCAACAACTTGGATTGCCCATTTAAATCAAATTGAATTAGTCTGAACACTCCATATCGGTGAACTCTGTTTTCATCAATAACGCTATATTTAGTAGGTTGATTTGAAAAACCTGCAGAACTTACTTCAGCTACATTTTCCCATGTATAAGAATCATTGAATACCTCCAATATAAAATAGTCTGAATTGAGCTCAGAAGCCGTATTCCAAGTAATTTTTACTCCTTCATGTAAACATTCAATTGAGGCAGATATAAACTCAACAGGTAGTGCAGCAATTGAGGTAGCGTAACAAGGATCTGCAGTGTTCGGACAATCATCATATGAACCAAAGATCGTCGCGGCTCCATTTGTAATGATCGCTCCACTCACTGTAATCGTAAATGTTCCTGAACCCTTCGGACCAATTTCAGAACCATTTCCAGCTGTAAGCCCCCCCGACTGTAAAAGCCCCATTTATGGTAATTCCAGCACTGTTATTATTATTATTTGTTAGGTCTCCTTTAATGGATAAATTGCTACCTGCGGCTATATTGACAGTAGAATTATTCGAAAATGTCAAGCTCCCTGTCATCGATAAACTACCTCCAGTATTTATCGTGAAAAAAGCCCCCACTTGATATTTAAATCGGCCGAATTTAGATTGATTGGATGATTAATTCTTACAACATCACCCGATAGGATCTGATTTGTTGGGGCGTGGCTGCACAGCCAGAACCAACAACTGCCCATGCCGCAGCTGAAGTCCAGTTTGTGCTATTTCCTGTGGTTATCCATGTACATGTACATGCAGAATTGGCTGAAGTAACACCTATTATTTATCGTCAAACCCACTCATAAAAATTTCATCTCACTCATCTCTTTGAGGTTTAGTGACATTAAAAAGTAAACAAATACCAATTTGCTATTCACTAATAATATATTTTTTAGACTAAATCATTCAAAAACAACACAAATGATCATTTTGAACCAACAAAAACTAAACCATAACTTTTATTACAATAATTTACCGCATGGATAATTGAGATGAACTATAATATGATTTTTATGTAAAATCCAAAGGATTATAATTATTGCACATAGGTTACACAGTTTCCCTCTAAAAAACATAACTTTGCCCCTCAATTTTAAAAATTAAGTAAAGGAAATGAGTACAGCTCTTGGGAATCACATCCTGGTAGAATTCATGAACTGCGATCCGCACATCATGAATGACGTTGCGAGAATCGAACGCGACATGGTTGAGGCAGCACAAAAAGCCGGAGCCACTGTTATCAATTCTACGTTCCACCATTTTTCACCCTGGGGCGTTTCTGGTGTTGTAGTGATCCAGGAAAGCCATCTTGCAATACACACGTGGCCAGAATACGGTTATGCTGCTGTGGATTTGTTTACATGTGGCGAAATGGATGCCTGGATCTCTTTTGATCATCTAAAAGAGTGTTTCAAATCTCAATCGTATTCGGCTATCGAAATGAAAAGAGGTTCAGTGAACCTTTTGACAAGAAACGATTTCGACATGACCACGATGAGGCAAAGAGCGAGCGAATGGAGAAATCCTGAGTTCTTTACTCGCAACGTTTGGTTTACGGATAAAGATGAAGACCAGGCGCTTTCTTTACGTTTTACAGGAGAAGTTTTCTTTGACGTTCAATCGCCTTTTCAAAGAGTTAGAATCATTGAGTCTTATAAGTACGGAAAAATGCTGGCCCTTGATGACATGGTAATGACCACTGAAAAGGACGAATTCCACTATCACGAAATGATCTCTCATCCTGCCATGTTCACCCATGGCAATGCTAAGAGTATTCTTGTTATTGGAGGTGGAGACGGTGGAACCGTAAGAGAGATCCTGCGCCATGAAAGCCTAGAAAAGGTAACTATGGTTGAGATCGATGGTGAAGTGATTACTGCGTGCAAAGAACATTTACCACAGATCGCAGCGGCATTTGACAATCCTAAACTTGACCTAAAGGTTGATGATGGAATTGCATTTATCAAGAATGTAGCACCTAATTCATATGACATTATTATTGTTGATGGTTCTGATCCGGTTGGTCCTGCAGAAGGACTATTCTCTGTAGAATTCTATACCAATTGTTACAATGCATTGAAAGAAGGAGGTATTCTGGTTGCTCAGGGAGAGTCTCCTAAGTTTAATGAAAAGGCTTTTTCTGAATTGAATTTCACTCTTCAAGATATTTTTGGAGTAGAGAATGCGCCTGTTTCATTATTTTTCGTCCCTACCTACCCTACCGGTATGTGGAGCTTCCAGTATGGATTGAAAGGATCACGGCATCCAAAAAATATAGATAATGAATCTGCTATAGACTCTTTTGTCGATAGTAAGGGACTGAGATATTACAACTCAGATGTGCATAAAGGAAGTTTTGCCACGCCTAATTTCGTTAAATCACTGCTTAAAAATTAGGATTCAATAACACTTTTTGCTTATAAAGCACCCCATTCTGTTCGTATTTTATAAATACAACACCAGTGGTATTCTGATGAACATTAAGAATTAGTGGGTCACTACTTTCGATGCTAAATTGTAAATTCTGACCAATCGAATTAAATAGAAACAATCTATCAGTAGATTTTAATTCTTCGTTCATAATAAGTTTGTTGCCATCCACAATGAATCTTTTTAAAGAATATATCTCTTCAAGATCAGATAGATCTTCCAAAATAAGCGTTTCTTGAATAATGCAACCCAAATTATCAGTGGCACTCATGGTATATGATCCAAATTCATAAATTAATACACATTCCAAATTATTTAATGTATCGCCATTAACTTCAATTATCACTGGCTCTTGCCCTCCGTATGAATTTAAACACAATTGCAGTGAGTCGGGATAAATGGATGGAAGCAATAAATAATCGATTTCCAGATTTAAATTATTGTCTACATAAATAAGACTTGATGTGTTTGAACAACCATTTTGATATGTAGCACTCACAGCATAAAAACCTGATGAAACTGAATCAATCTCATCACCATTTAACCCATTATTCCAAGTAAAAATTACATTTTCAAATGCTGCTGAATTAGTCACCATGATTTCTACCCCATTTTCATAATTACAATCGGTATTATTAATTTGTATTAATGGTTGAGTGGTTTGATTGAAGTTAACATGGAGAGTATCTGAATATATTATAACCCCATTCGAATCCAATCCAGAAAAGAAATAATCATCTGTAGCAGTAACAGTTATTAAATCTGAATTTTCACCATTACTCCATGATATATCAGAGTATATCGAAGAGGTCAAATTCACAAAATCACCGTCACATACTTGAAGTGTATCAACTCCAAATATCTCAACTGAATATGGATCAATTTCATTAATTACATACGATTGATTATTACTTAAATCATATTTTACCACAGTTATCCCGGAAAGAAATTTTACCACTACAGAATCTACGATAGAATTGTTACCAATTCCAAAAATTAAATTCTGAGAAACTTGAGAACACATATTTTCACATGAATTCATGATTTTCCTTTGAGCTATTCCTCCTGCATAGAGTATTACCTCAGTGCCAAAAGCATTTCTATTTGAGACCACACCTCTTGGGGTTATTTTAATCCATTTATTTCCGCTTTGGGAATTATTCAATAGTATTTTACTTGACTCCTGAATATTTAGTAAAACCAGATCATATAGGCCATCACTATTAAAATCTCCTTTAGATGCACCATGTGTTCTGTAAAATGTCCCAGGAACATCCGCTTCCAATACAAACGTCGAACCCATATTATTGTTATAGAATAATGAGGGATTAACATCAGTCATATCAATACTACCCGTTGACAAAAAAATATCATCATACATGTCATTATTGAAATCCGACCATATCGCAGCCCACGAGAAATAGTAAGGCTCTGGATTAAATAAGTTTATATCATTCGTAAAAAAGGTGTTATTCAAATTTGTATTCAATGAGTGTAACTGCGAAGAATCATTCGTATTTAAATTATATGAGGGTCCAAAGTCAGTTTTATAGATGTCATAGTCTCCATCATTATCATAATCAGAGATACTGTTTGACATAGGAGACCTATCCAATGCGAGTAAATTTAAACTCGAAGCATTATCAGAAAAAGTTTCGTTACCGTTGTTCAAATAAAAGGCATCATTAAATTGATTCCTATCATTGATTAAGCTCATATCTAAAAAACCGTCTTCATTCAAATCAAACCAAATGGATTGAAAAGATTCTTGATATCCATTTGCAGCACCTGAACTATTGGAAATATCAATAAACGATCCGTTACCAATATTTTTGTATAAATAATTTGTTTTAGGGTAATCGTAATATGAATATTGATCATCATAGTTACATACGTAAAGATCTAATAATCCATCGTTATTAATATCTACCCAAGATGAACCAAACGCCATACTAGGCTGGGTAGTTAATCCACTATTCGATGTAACATCATTGAACACAAAGTCCCCAACATTTTCAAAGAGCCTAATACCTAGATCTCTATACGTCAAGAACAAATCATTGTCCATGTCATTGTCATAATCAACCCAAGTTATTGATTTCATGTTCCCCTCTGGAACAGGAACCAGAATAAAATTATCGAATTGACCCATTTGATTATTTTGCCAAAGAGTTAAAGTTCCTGAGCTGCTAACAAAGGTAATATCATCATATCCATCTTCATCAAAATCAAATGTTGATACACCTGCGGCCCAAGAATCATCTGCATTATAGAAATACGTTAAGTTCGTTTGTTGAGTTTGATCAATAAAAATCTGTGCTCTCAACAACTCAGTGCTTAACCAAAAAAATAAGATCGCAAATATCCTCATTGAATGACAAATTTAATTTGTTGATTTTCTAATTTTAGAATGTAAAACCCAGCAATTAAATTTTCTGTTGACAATTCATATTCGCCGTTAGAATTAGAATCAAAAACATTTGAAAACTCCAATTGGCCACTTACATTAAAAATAGTATACTCCTTACCATCGAGTGAGTGCTTAGACATTAATAATAATTTCGTACCAACTTGCAACGGGTTTGGATAAACGTTGAATTGTTCATTGGCATAATTCTCCAAATCAAGTATTTGAATATATAGTAGTCCATCAAATGCGTTTTCTGAAATTACATTACCATAAATATCCGTAGCCATTTGAATTTTAACACCAACATTGGATTGCGTTAAACTTCCATTGAACATGAAATCGCCCTCATATGTGTATGGATTAAGCCAACCGGAATTATTTTCTAAACTCAAAAATGAGTTAACTTCAAATGGAATGAACTCTATATCTGGCTGAGAAAAATACATTTGCTCATTAAATATTGCCAATAATGACAATGAATTTTCTGGATATTCCACTGAATAATCACTCAAGAACACATCTACGATATTTGGATTTTTTGTATCAAGGCTAATCGCATTCGTCTGGATAAATGGCGAAATCATATTACCGGCTTTGTCAATAAAATAGTACGAAGCTAAATTCAATGATTCAATCTCCTGCGCGTTATCTTGAACAATGTAATATGCTCTGTAAAGTGAATCATTCAAAAATGTACTTGATAGAAAATTAAATTGAACCGGATCTGTATTGGTTATAGGGTCTATTAATTTAACATTCGGGTTCAAAGAATTTGAAGAAACGGATTCACTAAAAGACAATTCAACGAAAAATTGATCAATTCCTACTACACTATCAGAAATATAAGGCTTATTGAAACTGTAGGAAATAATTTCAGGCTTTAGAAAATCTACAATAATGTTTTCGGACAATGAGTCAATGTTCGAGTTTAGCAACAAATCGTTAAAATTACTTATGTGTAAGGTCAATTCATTTTCTTCATAATCTTGAATGAAATTCAGAGAGTATGAGAATTGGTATATTGAATCATTCAACCATTCTGAAGTGGAATTTAATTGAGAAATAAGCGGTTGGAAATTACTTCCAAGATAAAGTTCAATTGTTGGATTGAGAGAAACATCCATAGATTCATCGAATATAAATTGAACAAAATGATTATTACTACTCAGATCATTGAGGCCAAATATTGTGTCAGAAAGGGAATAGCCAACTAAAGTTGGATTTTTTGTGTCAATTTCCAAAAGTTCGAGCAATAAACTATCACTTAAATTTCCCGCGAGGTCATAGTAATTGTTAACCTGGAAAGAGGTTGAAACCATATTGGATTCAATGTTTTGAATGGAATATATAACCGACAAAGCTGTATCCGACAACCAGCTCTTGGACAATTCAGCTAGTACATTCCCATCATTTAGAACACTTACTAGAGGAATTATAGTCGTATCCATTTTTTCACCAAAATAGATATCAAGGATAAAATCATCATTGATATTGTCTCTATTAATTTGACTAAGTGAGATACTTTGCAGATCAATTTGAGGTATGACTTGATCAATAATGATTGAAGGAATCCATTGAGAATTTCCAACGACACTTCCATCAACCGTTAGAAAATTTTCAAGCTGAAAAGCTATTTGTTCAATAGAAATTCCGGAATTTTCTATCAAATAATTGATCTCCAATGTTGAATCATTGCTCCAATTTTGACCTTGATAAATTAAAGCCTGATTCACTTCACTAGGAAATACATTCACATCACCAGTTAATGTATCTATAGGCGCGTTGAACGTGAAAAGTAATGACAATGATCCTCCAGTATCCTCAATATTAATAACATCAGTTGATGCCTCAACATTTATAACAGCTGGTTTTGTTTTACTGTATAAAAGTTCTGTTCTATCAATCACATAATTGGCAACTTCTGATCCTATGTTCCTACCTGGAATATCGTCACAGGAAGGATGTATACCTCCCCAAATTCTGCTCAACGAGCATTGATCCGCTGCATCTCTGTATTTAGCCCATTGTAAAGTGATAGTCTCTGTTGGTCCCTCTTCAAATTGTAAAAATTGATTTTGGTTAGCAACAAACTCTCCGATACCACCTGGAAAATACTCTGAACCTGTAATATGAGTTAAAATATCAGCAGCAGCTCTTGAATATGTAGAGTGGCCGGAAACGTATCCTGCAAAGGGAGGAGTAACAAAACTAGGACGTTGATAAGGCCACCAATTCTCCCCCAACATCCATCCAACACCGGCTGCGTCAGTCTCTGGGTTAGAAATCATTGTTGGCCCTAACCACGTAAATAATTTAATTTTCCCAACATTTTCATTAAACAATCCTGCAAGCGGATCTCCTACTTGAACAACCTCAATAAATCCATCAATCAATTCAATTCCCAGAGGATTGTAATTCGTAAGAGTCGAATCTGTGGATTGTCCCATTTCGCACATAAATCTAATCGCAGAAATAGGTCTAACGTAATCATAATAACCTTTTATACTCCAAGCTGCAATTGCTGCATCATGCATTGCACAACCCATATCGAAGTGAGCTTTAATTTCAAATTCAAGAGTATCAAGCATTTCACTTCCATTCCAAAATAATTCAAACTCCGGTTTTGAAGAAGCATAATGGTAAATTTCAAACCAATGACCTGGGGGTGTTTCTGAATCAACTCCATCTGCCCAAAACTCTGCTAACACTCTTGCATAATCAGATCTCTTAACTACATTCGGAGTATATGGCTCTCCTGTGTATGGATTAACAGAATAACCTGTTCCGTTGTCTCCTCCTTCGAAAAAATTATAAAACGATGAATATTCTGAAGCATTGGATGGGTACTGACTAATGTTTCCAATTGAGCTCGGTGAAATGTCAATCAAGTATCCATCAGAAGGATCCAAATGGGATTGCCAAACTGACACCATTGAATGTGTCCATTTGTAAAAAGTTCCAAAATTACCCGCAGTATCTATCTCAAATAAACTTGGCGGTGACCCAGGGTCTAAATACACTTTGTAAGGTATTCCATTTACATTAGTGATATTCAAAACACTATCAGGTAATGCAAATGGAAAAACATTACCCCATTCGGCCGATACAAATTCAGGTATTCCTGAAACAATATTTCCACTTTGATCAATCGAGATGGGTAAACTTATTTGTTGCCAATGATCAGGATCTAGAATATTATTTGTTCCAGGATTATTTGGAAATATTGGCGGATTAACAGGTGAATAATTTAAATTAATGTAATTCAAAGATTGTAATGAGCCATCATTTAAACCATATTCTTCGATTTTTTCTGCTATGTAATTACCAAGCTCGGCAGGCCCTAATGAATAATCTGTAGAAGTATTTGAGATAGAGAAACCAAGAGAGTTCATCATTGAATCCAAAAGTTGATAGGTATCTGCGAAGTCTGGAGAATTTTGATACCTGTTCGTAATAAAACGGTATGAAGCATAGGAAATCGCCTTCTCAATATTTTTTTGATTTTCTTGAGACTGAGTAACTCCGTCAAACGGGCAGAAATATCCATTCGTTGTTTTGTTCAAAAAATATGTCTCGTGACCAGGACTGAATGCTGCCCAAGAATCATACATAAGAATTGAATGATGAAATAAATTTCTAGCGTGAACCGGAGGCCTTGCAAAGTCATTTCTAATTGCTTCAAGTAATATGTTGTTCCAATCCCTTACAATAGAACTTACTTGTGCATTCGTGAAAGAATACGAAATCAGGAAAATAATTAGGTTAAAAAAACTTTTTAGTCGCATCCCCATAAAATAACTTAAATTATGAGAATTAAGTTGCTTACATTTTTTTCTTTAACAAGTCAATGAATATTATTAAGGATTGAATTATCAAATAATTATTGAATTGCAAATTTTATATCCTAAGAATATGGTATTTTTAATACATGATATTTGACCCGAACGGAGTAGGAATCGCAAACGGAAACATTTTCGGTTTTCCATATTCAGAAGAAGAAGCGGATATTGTAATCATACCGGTGCCATGGGATGCAACAGCTTCATATGGTAAGGGAGCCAGTGACGGACCGAAGGTCATTCTTGACGCTTCAACGCAGCTCGACTTTTATCATCCGCAGCTTGAGAATGCATTCATGACAAAGGTATTCATGAGCCCTATATCAGAAGAGTGGAAAGTGATCAATGATGACCTCTGTAAAAAAGGTAAATCGTATATCTCTTTTCTTGAAGGAGGGGGGGATTTGTCTGAACACCAAGAGCACAAGAACACAGTTGATAACATCAATGCTACCTCAAACGAGCTAAAAAACAATCTAAAAGAAAAGGTTCGTGCTGTCAGAGAAAAAGGGAAGATGGCATGTGTTCTTGGAGGAGAACACAGTACTCCACTTGGTTTGATAGAATCCCTTGACGAAGAAGGTCAACAGTTTGGCATCCTTCAAATTGACGCTCACGCAGATCTACGTGTTGCCTATGAAGGATTCGAACAGTCACACGCGAGTATTATGTACAACGCCCTTAAGAATTGTAAGAACCTGATCAAACTTGTTCAAGTTGGTATTCGTGACATAGCGCAATCTGAAGTTGATATGATCAAAGGTAGCAACGGACGTATTTCTACTTTTTTCGATTGGGATATTAAAAATGCTCAATTCGCAGGTAGAAATTGGGCAGATCAAGTGGAAGATATTTTAGCTGAATTGCCTCATAATGTATACATCTCATTTGATATAGACGGCCTCCGTCCGGAGCTTTGTCCTAATACAGGAACTCCTGTTGTCGGCGGATTTGCACTTGAGGAGATCAACTACCTTCTTTTCAAGTTAGCAGTTTCAGGACGAAAGATCATAGGATTCGACCTGAATGAAGTTTCTCCAGGAGAAGAAGGCGACTGGGATGCGAATGTAGGCGCAAGAGCTCTTTGGAACCTGGTGTGTGCCACAGAGAGAAATAGAAGGTTAAACAGCTAATGAAATCCCTAACCACTTGGACTGACTGGATCCTCAAAGGATTATTTATCATTTGTCTTTCGACATTTATCTACACCCTTTATCAGGTGTCAACCGGTGATCTAATACCTTTCATTTATTTAGGAGGAGCCAGTCTGGTGATTACTTTTCACCTGGCTTCACTGCTCATCGCAACAAAGTCAAATCAGTTGATTTTCAAGTTGCTGATCACCTCTGGAATCATTAACCTAATTCTATTCATCTTTTGCTATTTCAACCCAGAAGCGTTAAAATTATTCTATCCGGTGATCTTTCTTCTAGTGATCTGGAGTGTTTCACTTGGCCTTCAGGGATTTCATGAACGAAAAGAACATCGATTCAACTACTGGTTGGGCAAAATGAACTGGTTTACTCCCATTGTCCTTTCTCCTATTTTACTTTTAACTCTGGAAGGTTCAATTTTCTGGTCAATCGCTTATCTTTTGATCATTTTTCAGATCATTTTCAATCTTGCCCTTTTTACAATGAAATCTTTTGCGAAGAGTTAGTCCAAATAAGTTCCAAAACCGGCAATTCTTTTCATCCAGTAATCTGAACTTTCAATATCCGTTATCACAATTCCTTTAGAGGAGCTTGCATGTATCATTACCAGACTTTCTCCTTTATCAGAAATGATCATTCCTACGTGAGAAATTCCTGATCCATTATCAAAGAAAATAAGATCTCCCTTTTCGACAGTTTTTTCTTTTAATTTTCTTGATCCATCGTACTGATCTACAGCTCTTCTTGGTAATTCTTTTCCTGCCTTTCGATAGACAAAGCTCGTAAAACCACTGCAATCAAATCCCTTTGGATCGTCTCCTGCCCAAACATAAGGAACCCCCAGATATTGCTTTGCATATGCAACAAGTTCTTCCCGCTCCGGGGTTGACGCTGGCGATTGAGATGGCTTCTGCTGATTGTTGTTCATGCCATCTGTATCAATCTCCTTGATATCATCAAACATGGACAACATGATTTTATTTAACTCTTCGAATTTCTCTTTCTCCCCTGTCCTTTTTAGATCCTCAGCATACGCAACAAGATCCTTTTTTAATGCGGAAACTTCGTACATGTGAGCAGTGAGTACCTTATAGCCATCAGCAGATTTTCTAACTTGAGCAAACAACTCCCCCGCCTCTTTCATTGCTCCAGGTTTTCTCAGTAACCAATGTTTGTTCTGAGCCAACTGAAATAAACTCAATGATTTGTAAAAAGTCGGTATTTGTGAAAAATCATAATCTGGCTGATCAAGCAAACGGTTCGCTTTCCTGTACACCAACTTGTAATGTTGTTGGGCATAGAGCATCTCAAGTCGATCAAACTCGGGTACCTGAGCAAAACTCTGTGCGCTGATCAACACTAGAATGACCACCAATAAATTTCTGAAGCTTTTCTTCATCACTACGAAATAACTAAAAAATATATTGCGGGATTTAAGCATTCTTCTCTACTAGTTAACATAGATATGTTCATTGGAATGATTGAATGGAATTAACAAATTTTATATGGAGAACTGTTACTTTCTGCTTCTAAATATCGTTATTTAACTAACTTTAATACAAAGCGAAAACTATGTCCATTTTCAAGCATTTCAAAACTTTCGGAATCATTGGTGTGATCTTCACGTCTTTTCAACTTCATGCACAGATCGATGAGAAGAAAATCGGAACCACTCAAAAATTTGATGAAATCCTTACCTACGTCAATAAAATGTATGTCGACGATGTGGATGACAAGGCATTAACAGACGCTGCAATTATAGCAATGCTTGAAAAACTGGATCCGCACTCTACGTATATTTCAAAAGATGAAGTGGATGAAGCGAATCAGTCGATCAATGGAAGCTTTGTTGGAATCGGTATCCGTTTTCAGATCCATAAAGACACCTTAATGGTGGTTGCTACCATTCCTGGCGGACCGAGTGAAAAACTTGGTATTCTTCCAGGTGATAAAATCACAAAAATTGAAAATGAAAATGTTGCTGGAATTGGTCTTAAGAACAGTCAGGTTAGAGAAAAACTGATGGGTGAGCTTGGTACAAAGGTTAAGATCGAGATCACCCGAAAGAATGGAAAGAAACCTCTGGATTTCGTGATCATTCGAGACAATATTCCGATCAACTCTGTCGACGCTTACTACATGGTTGATGACAAGATCGGCTATATCAAATTGAATAGCTTCTCAAGATCTACTGTAGAAGAAGTCCAGGATGCAATGAGGGACCTAAAAAGTAAGGGCATGGAAAACCTCATCTTCGATCTTCAAGGTAATGGCGGTGGGCTCTTATATGCTGCACATCAGTTGGCGGATGAGTTCCTTTCCGGAGATAAACTAATCGTGTATTCGGAAGGAAGAGCTCAACCAAGAAGCGATCTTAAAGCAGGAAGAAAAGGTGCTTGGGAAAATGGACAATTGATCATATTAACGGATGAGTATTCCGCATCGGCAAGTGAGATCCTTTCAGGAGCAATCCAGGATTGGGACAGAGGACTTGTTGTAGGAAGAAGATCCTATGGTAAAGGGTTAGTTCAGCGTCCAATAGACCTTACAGACGGATCTCAGATACGATTGACCATAGCGAGATACTATACCCCTAGTGGGCGTTTCATTCAGAAGCCATACGATGACCCAGAGGCCTATGACAAAGACTTGACTCAGAGATATCTGAATGGCGAATTCACAAATGCTGATTCCATCAAATTACCTGATTCATTGAAACATGAAACGCTAATCAATAAAAGAACAGTTTACGGTGGAGGGGGAATCATGCCGGATGTATTTGTACCTCTTGACACTAATGGAATTACTGATTATTACAGAAACCTGGTTCAAAAAGGTTATCTCAATGGATTCGTTTTGGAATATGTAGACCAAAACCGTGATGAAATTCTTAAATCGCATCAGGATTTCAGTTCATTTAGGAATCATTTCAAAATCAACAAAGCAATAATGGATGAGTTCTTTGAATATGTAAAAAAAGAAGATCCTGAGCTGGAATACAATGATGAACAATACAAGACGAGTGAAGCGCTTTTTACACTTAGAATGAAAGCAGTCATAGCTCAGGATATTTGGGGATATAATGAATTCTATCAGATTTATAATGACACAAATGAGATCGTAATGAAAGCTGTTGAAATCATTCAGAAAGGAGAATACGATAATAAATTGAAATAATTATTTTTGCTTTAAACTAGAAATTTATGGTAAAGGTTAGTCTGTTTGTTTTTACAATTTTATTTTTTGCGTCATGTGGTGCCGATAGTTCTAATAAGATCGAGAGTAAGAAAGGTGAGGTCTTTTCTTCTGCTGCCGCAGGAGGTGAGTCCGAAGAAGAATTAAAAGCTGCATTATCTGAAGTCGAAAAAGAAGAAAAAGAAAGAGCAAAAGCAGCAGAAGGATCTAGTACTTCAATGTCATTCGACAAAATGCTTCATGACTTTGGGAAGATAAAGGTTGACACAGAAAATGAAGCAACTTTTGTAATAACCAATACAGGCAAAAATCCATTGATCATTGATAAAGTTGATGTAAGTTGTGGGTGCACTACTGCTCAAAAACCCGAAAAACCTATTCTTCCTGGAAAGTCCGATAAAATTGCTGTTGTGTTCCATCCAAAACCGGGACAGTTGAACGAACAGAAAAAAACGATCACAGTAACGGCTAATACAGATCCAAAGATCGTTGTTCTGGATATTAAGGCTTTCGTTACTGAGTAATTCGAGAGTAGACCTTCAACAAACTTATTTTAAATTTTTCTAAGGAATAATCAGATGCGATTCCTGCGCAGGATGCAACACATTTGTTGTATTGATCATGTTCGTTGTTGATCAAAGAAGCAATAGCATGTTTATCATTGATTAATACTCCCACTCCCCTTTTAATTTTTTCAAGCGTTGGAGGCCTGTCATTTCCAATAAATGGAATCCCAAGAGCAATGTAGTCGATATCCTTATTCGCCTCCTGAAGAAGATAACTCTCATTTTCAGGATGAATAACACT